>Ga0209475_10000913_pt1 | contig 44686 bp, 38 predicted proteins | sample tdDd471_FD_187128 | JGI IMG/M metagenome (GOLD analysis project Ga0209475, IMG submission 187128) | Marine sediment microbial communities from the Atlantic coast under amendment with organic carbon and nitrate - tdDd47.1 (SPAdes)... | ecosystem: Environmental > Aquatic > Marine > Coastal >... | reverse complement strand
CCTGACCTTCTACGAGACCTTCGGCAACCTGGCCTATACCATGTTCGGCCATGCGGTCGCCTTGCGCGACCTGGGCTGCACGCAGCAGCCGTTCAACGCCTGGGTCACCCTGCTGGGGATCGAGACCCTGCCGCTGCGCATGGAGCGCCACAGCGCCAACGCGCTGAAGGTCGCGGAATACCTGGAAGCGCACCCGGCCGTGGACTGGGTAAGCTATGCCGGGCTGAAATCCAGCAAGTATTATACGCTGGCCAAGAAATACCTGCCCAAGGGGGCGGGCGCGGTCTTCACCTTCGGGCTGAAGGGCGGGTTCGGCGCGGGCGTGAACCTGGTGGATTCGGTGGAACTGTTCAGCCACCTCGCCAATATCGGGGACGCCAAATCGCTGATCATCCATCCGGCCTCGACCACCCATAACCAGTTGACGCCGGAACAGCTGACCGCCGCCGGCGCGGGGCCGGAGGTGATCCGTCTTTCCATCGGCCTGGAAACGGCGGAGGATATTCTGGCGGACCTGGAGCAGGCCCTCGCCAAGGCGGGCTGACCCGGACCGGGCCGAACCGCTTTCAAGTGATGACACGTTAGGAAGGATCGCATCGATGTCGGACGCATTCCTGAAACTGCTGGGCGAACGCGGCTATCTGGTCGCCGACGGCGCGATGGGAACCAGCCTGTTCAAACGCGGGCTGGAAACCGGCTACCCGCCGGAATTCTGGAATGTCGAACACCCGGACCGGGTCGCCAATGTCCATCAGGAATTCGTCGATGCGGGCTGCGACCTGATCCTGACCAACAGTTTCGGCGGCAATTCCTATCGCCTGAAACTGCATCAGGCGCAGGACCGCGCCTATGAACTGTCCAAGGCCGCGGCCAGCGTCGCGCGCCTGGTCGCCGACAAGGCCGGCCGGCCGGTATTCGTCGGCGGGTCCATCGGCCCGACCGGGGAATTGCTGGTGCCGAACGGCCCGGTGACCCATGACGAAGCGGTCGCCGCCTTCGCCGAACAGGCGCGCGGCCTGGCCGACGGCGGGGCGGATTTCCTGTGGGTCGAGACGATGTCGTCGCGCGAGGAAGTCGAAGCCGCCATCGAAGGCGCGCAGTCGACCGGCCTGCAGGTCGTCGCGACCATGACCTTCGACACCGCCGGGCGCACCATGATGGGCGTCACCCCGGAAGAGGCCTATGCCCATATCCATACCCTGCCGCACCATCCGCTCGCCATCGGGGCGAATTGCGGGTTGGGCGCGACCGAGAACGTGGTTTCCGTCGCCGCCATCGGCAAGATCGCGGATCCGGAAACCATCATCGTCGCAAAGGCGAATTGCGGCGTGCCGGAATTCAAGAACGGCGAATTCACCTATACCGGAACGCCCGAACTGATGGCCGACTACGCGCGGCTGGCCCGCGATGCCGGCGCGCGGATCATCGGCGGCTGCTGCGGATCGGACGGCGTGGTAATGAAGGCGATCGTCGAATCGCTGAAGGGCTACGAGCCGGGCGCCATCCCGACGCCGCTGGACGTCGTCCGCCTGCTGGGGCCGTCGACCTATTTGAACGAAGAGGAAATCGCCCGGCGCGAAGCCGGCGACGGGCCGAAACGGCGGGAGCGGCGCCGGCGGCGCGGCGGGTCCGAGGACTAGGCTTCACCATTTTCTTGTTCTGAGGGGGACGGGTCATGCCGAATGTCGGTCAGGCACTGGTGCATCTGCTGGAACAATACGGGGTCGATACCATTTTCGGCATCCCCGGCGTGCATACGATCGAGCTGTATCGCGGCCTGACGCAAACGCCCGTGCGGCACGTGCTGGTCCGGCACGAACAGGGCGCGGCCTTCATGGCGGACGGCTATGCGCGCGTCAGCGGCAAGCCCGGCGTCTGCTTCCTGATCACCGGCCCCGGCGTGATGAACGCCATGACCCCGATGGGCCAAGCCTATTCCGATTCCGTGCCGATGCTGGTCTTTTCCGGCGTGCTGGCGCGGGACGACATCAACATGGCGCGCGGCCGCCTGCATGAAATGAAGGACCAGCGCGCAGCCACCGCCACCGTCACGGCCTGGAGCGCGACCGCCCCCGGCCAGGATGCGATCCCCGGCCTGGTCGCCAAGGCCTTCGCCGATTTTGCGACCGCCCGCCCCCGGCCGATCCATATCGAAATCCCGATCGACGTTTTCGGCGAACAGGTGCCGCGCGGCTGGACGGCGAAACCGGCCCCGGCCTCCACGTCCCCCGATCCGGCTGCGGTGGAGGATGCGGCGCAGCGCCTGGCGGCGGCGAAATCCCCGGTCGTGATCGTCGGCGGCGGCGCGGTCGGCGCGGCGGCGGAAATCACCGCGCTGGCGGAAGCCTTGGGCGCGCCCGTGATCACGACGATTTCCGGCAAAGGCGTCGTTTCCAGCGGGCATCCCCTGTTCGCCGGGTCGATGATCGCGGATCCGGATGTCCGCGCGCTCGCGGCGGGCGCGGATACCGCGCTGGCCGTGGGGACGGAATTCGCTTCCCCCGATTTCTGGGATGGGGAGATCGACCTGCCCGGCTTCATCATCCGCATCGACCTGGACCCGGCGGAACTGGCCGACGATTACGGCGCCGGCCTGCCGATCCGGGCGGATGCCCGCAAGACTGTCGCCGCGATCAACGAAGCCTTGCCCTCCCTGCTGCTGGACGGCGGCCGGCAAGCCCCGCACCACGACTTGCCGGCTTTGCACAAGGCCTTGCGCACCCGCGACACGGAAGCCCGGGCCCGGCACCGCGTTGTCCTGGACGCGATCCGCCGCGCCCTGCCGGAAGACACCGCCATCGCCACCGACATGACCCGCATCGCCTATAGCGGCAACGAGGTGTTCCCGATGAGCGAGCCGCGCCTGTGGCTGCACCCGGTGGGCTTCGGCACTTTGGGCTATGCGCTGCCGGCGGGGATCGGCGCGTGTTTCGGCCGGCCGGGCAAGCCGGTCGCGGTGCTGGCGGGCGATTACGGGTTCCAGTTCACCCATAACGAATTGGCGACGGCGGTGGAGAACAAGCTGCCCCTGCCGATCATTCTGTGGAACAACAATGCGCTGGGGGAAATCCGCCAGGGCATGCTCGACGCGGAATTCACGCCGGTCGCGGTCGAGCAGATCAATCCCGATTTCGGCCTGCTGGCTCAGGCCTATGGCTGCGGCTACGCGCGGCCGGAGACTATCAGGGACCTGGAACGCGCCTGCGCCGGCGCGCTGGACGCCGACGGGCCCACCATCATCGAAGTGACGCGGGCGGTCTTGGGTTAGGTTAGGTTAGGTCAGTTCGGTCAGGCCGTGACGCAGGGCATCCGGTGTGACGGCGGTCAGCAGGCGATCCAGTTCATCATGCGTCTTGCGCCAGATCGGCACCGCTTCCGTCAACACGTCCCGGCCCGCCTCCGTCAGAACCAAACGCCGTCCGCGCCTGTCGCTCTCATCGACCTGAACATCCACAAGACCGCGTTTCTGCAGAGGCTTCAGGTTTGCGGTCAGGGTTGTGCGGTCCATCGCCAGCAGGGCGGCGACATCGTTGATGCGCGGCGGGGCGGGGCGGTTCAGGGACATCAGCAGGGAAAACTGACCATTGGTCAGCCCGAACGGCCGCAACACCTCGTCGAACATCCGGGCCACCGACCGCGCCGCCCGCTGCAGATGCAGACAGAGGCACCGATCGCGCACTTCCAGCGTGACGTCGAGGGGGAGGTCTTGCCGCATCGCTTGATCCAAATCCGTTCCGTCCCCTTTCTGGTCTACACGCCCCCCTGCGTCCAGCCCGCCAACCGTCCCTAAAGGGAGCGCGCCAATTCTTCCAACTGGGCTGCCGCCGCGGTCCAGCCCTGGTGGAAGCCCATCGCCTCATGTGCGTCCCTGTCCTCCTGCGACCAGTGCAGGGCGCGGGCGATATAGCGGGTGCGGCCCGGTCCGTCATCGGCGAAGCTGGTATCGGAAATCATGAAAGGCTTGGCCGAGGGGATCCAGGCTTCGGTAAAGGCATCGGTCCAGACGATCCGCTCCCCCGGCCGAACCTCCAGATAGACCGATTTGATCGGGTGCTCCTCGCCTTCCGGGCCGCGCATCATCATTTCCGCGCGTCCGCCCGGCCGGGGGTCGAGCACCGCATCGGTAACGCGCCATGGGTGCGGGCAGAACCACTGCTCCAACAATTCAGGTTCCGTCCAGCAGCGCCAGATCTTCGCCCGTTCCGCTTCCAGGATCAGGGAGAGCGTGAGCACCCTTTCATCCCCGTCGGCCGGTATCGTCAAATCCAACATGTCATTTTCCCAGTCTGAAGAAAGAATCAATCGAAGGTCAAATCCACGATCGGTTCAAAGCCGCCGAACATCATCCGCATGCCGTCGAACGGCATGTTCTTCATCCATTCCTCCGCCTGCGACGACTCATGCATCGCCGCGTGGCCCTTTGCGCGCACTTCCTTCGACGGCCATACGATCCAGGAAAACACCACCGTCTCGTCCTCCTGCAGCTTCACCGACATAGGAAAGGACGTCACCTTGCCGTCCGGCACGTCGTCGCCCCAACATTCCACGAATTCCGTCGCGCCGAGGCTCTTGAAATATTCCGCGCCCTTCAGCGCCATTTGACGATATTCCTCCCGATTTGCGGTCGGCACCGCCAACAAAAAACCGTCTACGTAAGACATCGCGCCATTCCTTGTCGCCAGTTTCAGTGGTCAGAAACAATAGGTTGATATCAACTTTAATGTCAATCATCGTTTGCGGCGGTTTATTTCGGCATGGACTGTGAGGCTTCGCACAGACAACCCATTGCCGATCCAAACAGAATTCGCCCCGTCAATGGATTGGACGGGCCCTCCTAGGGCTACACAGTTCGCTCAAATACTGTAGGATGGTACCACCGGTAACGACTAATAATCCGGAAACCGTTGTATTCCGCCCGTTTCCGCGATGGCGGGCGTGTTCTCGGCACCGTGAAGGGGAGAAGCTCATGGCCGAAAAGGCAGTTACCGCGCCGTTCGATGGCGCGTTCATTCAGAATGTTCCGGCGGCGGACGCGAATACGGTGGAAAAGGCGCTGGCGACGGCCTACGGCCTGTATCGCGACCGGGCCGGCTGGATACCCAAGCACAAGCGTATCGAAATCCTTCGCAAGACCGCGGAAATCATCAAGGAACGGCGCGAGGACCTTGCCCTGCAGGCGGCCCGCGAAGGCGGCAAACCCCTGCCGGACTCACTGGTGGAAATCGACCGCGCGGCGGATGGTATCGAAAACTGCGTCGAGGTCATTCGGGCCGAAGGCGGCCATGTCATACCGATGGGGGTCAATGCGGCATCGGTCGGCCGCATGGCGTTCACGCAGTATGAACCGATCGGCGTCGTGGTGGCGGTCAGCGCCTTCAACCATCCCTTCAATCTGATCGTGCACCAAGTGGCGCCCGCGGTGGCGACCGGATGTCCGGTCATCGTGAAGCCGGCGGAAGCAACACCGATTTCATGTTTCAACTTCGTCAACATCCTGCGCGAAGCCGGCCTGCCGGAAGAGTGGTGCCAGGTCGTGGTGCCCGAAAACCGCGAGATTTCGACGGCGCTGGTGACGGACCAGCGTGTCGCGTTCTTCAGCTTCATCGGATCCGCGAAGGTCGGTTGGAGTCTGCGGTCGCAACTGGCGCCTGGCGCCCGCTGCGCGCTCGAGCATGGCGGGGCAGCCCCGGTGATCTACGCCAAGGACGCGGATATGGCGGCCTCCCTGCCGCTTCTGGCCAAGGGCGGTCTGTATCATGCGGGTCAGGTCTGCGTCTCCGTACAGCGGGTCTTCGCCGATGCCGCCGTCGCGGGCGACCTCGCGGACGGTTTGGCGGAACTGGCCCTGAAGATGAAGGTAGGCGACCCGACCCATGCGGATACGGAGGTGGGCCCGATCATCAAGAAGGCCGAGGCCGACCGGATCGAGGAATGGATCAAGGAAGCCGTCGACGGCGGCGCCAAACTGGTCTGCGGCGGCAAGCGCCTGTCAGACAGCCTGATCCAACCAACCATTCTGATGAACCCGCCGAAGAACGTTCGGGTGTCGCAGATGGAAATCTTCGGGCCGGTCATCTGCGTCTATTCCTATGACAACATGGACGAGGCTCTGGCCCAGGCGAATTCCCTGCCCGTCTCGTTCCAGGCCGCAGTCTTTACCCAGAATCTGGATACCGCCCTGTATGCCTACAAGCATCTGGACGGTACGGCGATCATGGTCAACGACCATACCGCCTTCCGGGTCGACTGGATGCCGTTTGCGGGCGCCCGTCAGTCCGGCCATGGGGTCGGGGGAATTCCCTACACCATCCACGAAATGCAGACGGAGAAGATGATGGTCATGCGGTCCAGCGCGATCTGACCGCCGGCCTGACGATTACCCGATAACCGGCGGCATGCACCTGAAGTAGCCGCTTAAAACAAACGCTGAACAGCACTTACCAGACATGGGGGAAACCATGAAAGCATCTGATCTCTTTGTGAAATGCCTTGAAGCCGAAGGAGTGGAGCGCATCTTCGGCGTCCCCGGCGAAGAAAACGCCGATATGATGATTTCGCTGCTCGACAGCAAGATCGAATTCGTTCTGTGCCGCCATGAACAGGCCGCGGCATTCATGGCCGACGCCTATGGCCGCTTGACCGGAAAGGCCGGCGTCTGCCTTGCGACCTTGGGACCGGGGGTCACGAACCTCGTCACCGGCCTGGCGGATGCGAATATGGACCGCGCGCCTGTCGTTGCGATCATCGGTCAGGGATCGACCAAGCGGCTGCACAAGGAAAGCCACCAGAACATGGATGCGATCTCGATGTGCAGGCCGATCAGCAAATGGGCACAGTCCATCGTCGACGGCAGAAACATTACCGAGGTCGTGCGGAAGGCCTTCAAGATCGCCGAGCAGGAAAAGCCCGGCGTCACCGTCATCGAACTGCCGGAGGACGTGGCCAAGGAAGAGGTCGACCACAAGCCGATGCGGCCGGTGAAAGTGCGCCGCCCGGCAGCCGACCACAAGGCCGTCGCCGCCGCGGTGGATATGATCGCCAATGCCAAACGGCCGATCATCCTGGCTGGTAACGGGGCGATCCGGAAACGCGCTGCTGAACAGCTTCGGCGCCTTGCGCACAAGCTCGGCATCGGCGTCGTGAACACCTTCATGGGCAAGGGCGCCGTGCCGATGCATGACGACCATTGCCTGTTCACCATGGGTCTCGGTAGCGGCGACTACAACAACCTCGCCTTCGACGATGCGGATCTGGTCATTTCCTGCGGCTACGACCTTGTCGAATATTCGCCGAGTGCCTGGAACCGCACCCAGAAGGAAAACAAGAAGATCATCCATATCGACTTCTGGCCGGCCGAAGTGGACCGCGATTATCCGGCCGACGTGGAAGTCGTTGGTGACCTTGCGGATTCCTTGTGGCAATTGAATGAAGCGGTCAACGTTCGGTTCGCCGGAAAGCTTCCGCTGTTCGACATCGGCATCCGTAAGGAATTGCGCAGCACGATGTGGAACGACTTCCAGGCCGAAAAGGACGATACCGGCCACCCCGTGAAGCCGCAGAAGATCCTGCACGACGTGCGGCAGTTCATGGGGCCGAAGGACATTCTGCTCAGCGATGTCGGCGCCCACAAAATGTGGATCTCCCGCTACTATCAGTGTGAAGAGCCGAATACCTGCCTGATTTCCAACGGTTTCTGCACCATGGGCTTCGCCATGCCCGGTTCGATTGGCGCCAAAATGGCCTTTCCCGACCGCAAGGTGCTGTCGATCAGCGGCGATGCCGGCTTCATGATGAACGTGCAGGACCTTGAAACGGCCGTTCGCAAGAAGCTGAACATCGTTGCCATGGTCTGGTGCGACGGCGAATACGGCCTGATCAAGTGGAAGCAGCAGAACGGCTTCAACGGCCGCCATTCCGATCTGCAGTTCACCAACCCGGACTTCACCATGCTGGCGAAAAGCTTCGGCATGTGGGGAACGGAAGTGACGTCCGCAGACGGCGTGCTTCCGGCGCTTGAGGAGGCCTTCAAACAGGACGGACCGGCCCTGATCGCCGTTCCCGTCGACTATGCCGAGAACATGAAACTGACCGAGCGACTCGGTAACGTTCAGGTTCAGATCTAAGACCAAACCGGGCCGTCCTGACGGCCCGGTCCCGCATTCAGTGTTACCGGCCGGATCGCGTTTTGCGGTCCGGCCGGTTTCTTTGATAAACGCTGATTTTCAATAGGTTGCGGTTGGTCGAGCGATGCTAGACGCCCCACGGCTGCGGACAGCCGAACCCGACACTATTAGCGTGCGTTTTTAAACAACCATCCGGCAGGTTAACATCCACTCGGCAACTGTTAATATTGTTAACGTTGGTTGATATCATCTGCGCGGCACGTATTGACCAACGCCTTCCAATCCCCCTCATATGCTCGTGTACGAATGTAATTGTGACGTCGTGAATGTGTGCTTGGACATTTTTCAGGCACGCAATCTTGAAACGTCGACGCCTATTTTTTCAGAGGATGTTTCCATGTCTTTCTTGAGGTCGCTTCGACGCTGTGTTTGGGCATCGGCCGCCGCTTCGGCCTTGTTGCTATCCGTAGGCGCGAACGCAGCCGTTTACGGTCCTGAAATCGGAACCGGCGCTAACGATTTCGTCGATGTCGCGGCGAAGATCAAAGTTGGCTATTACGACCCAGACACCGGCCAGTTGATCATTACCGGAAAGACCGACAGCAAGCCGACAACGGAAGCCGGCGCGTTCAGCGATTTGTTCGGTTATTCCGACGTGGAGTTTTGGGACAAGCGAGATTCCAGTTCCGGTCTTGGTGAAAAGGGCGCCGTCCAATTGGATGTGGGCTCGCGGAGCGCCGGTGTCTCGGTCACGGTCGACGTCAACGGCACGGGAAACACCTTCACGCCGGGCGCGAACTATCGCGGCAACTGGTATGTCGATGACAGCTCCGATCTGGAGACCGGCAATATCCTAGGTTTCGCAATCAAGACCGGCAACAACACGGCCTTCATCGACTTGGGTGGCCCCTCTGCGATTACCTTGTCCGACCTCGTCGTGTTCAACACAGTCGGATATTATTTCGAGCAGGTGGCCGAAGCGCTGTTCAACGTGAACAACGGCGAACTTGAATATGCCCAGAAGGTTGGCAAGAATTACCTAACCTTTGTCGAGACTTACACCGAGTTGTCTGCTTTTACGGACAGGTTCATGTCGGTCTATTTCAACGGCGGGAACGACCAGGGCTTCAGCCATCTGACAGTCTTCGGTGCGGGTACGATCACCACGGTCCCGGTCCCCGCGGCATTGCCGCTGGCCGCTGCGGGCCTCGGCGTATTCGCGCTGCTCGGCTGGCGCAAACGGCGCCACGCGGCATAAAATCGGGCCGGCTTCATAGGCCGTCATTCCGACACGAACCGGGCGGCGCTTACATGAGCACCGCCCGTTTGTTTTGTGAAGACAAGATCGTTGGCGGTATATTTCGGTGACCGCCGGGTCCAAGCGGTTGCCAGGAAACAAAAACTTCTCAGCAAATTCTCTTGCGTCTTTTTTCAAGCTGGCGCATACCTCCAGACGTGACATCGCTGCCGCAGGACGCAGGACGAGTAAGTTGCGCCGCAGCGCGATACCAACTCCCCACACAGAATGCCAAGCGTTGCACCCCGTCCGGATGTAGATTCATCCCGCGGGTGACTACGGTGAACGACCAGTGAAGGGTACTAAAAATGGCTACCGGTACGGTAAAATTCTTCAACACGACCAAAGGCTTCGGCTTCATCCAGCCCGAAGACGGCTCGAAGGACGTTTTCGTCCACATCTCCGCTGTCGAACAGGCCGGCATGAGCTCGCTGAACGAAGGTCAGCGTGTCAGCTTCGAAATCAAAGCTGAACCGCGCGGTCCGAAAGCGGTCGACTTGAAGGCGCTCTAATTTCTGCGTTTGACGGTTTTGTGAGGGCCGCCCCCCGGGGCGGCCCTTCGCATTTCCGGCCCAGGGGCTACCCTTGGAAAACTATCGTCCTGCGGCATCCATGGCCGCCGCGACCCTGGCGCGGCGGGTCCGCCGGGCTTCAAGCCAGGTGTTGAACCAATTGCTGCTCAAGATCACCAACCCGCCCAGAACCACCTCGACCCCGACGGTTTCCGCGAAGAAGACATACCCCACCGCCGCGAAGACCGGCAGACGCAGATAATCCATCGGGGCGACGACCAGCGCATCGGCGGACGACAAGGCCTTGGCCAGGCAGAAATGCGCCGTCATCCCGCAGACGGAGACCAGCAGCATCCAGGCCCAGACTTCCAGGCTCGGCATCACCCAGCCGCCCCCTAAGGCGGGCAGCAATCCCATCGGCGCCTGCATCAGTCCCATATAGAACAGAATACATAGGACGCTGTCCGACCGGGTGAGACGCTTGGTCGTGATCATGGACAGCGCGAAACCCACGGCGGCGACCATGACCGCGACAGATCCGGCCTGCAGATCCGCCTCCCAAGGTCGGACCACCACCAACACGCCGCTGAACCCCGTAAGCAGGACCAGACCGCGAACCACGGTCATCCGCTCCGCCAAAAGGAAGGGCGCGAAAACCCCGATCCAAAGCGGGGTCGTGAATTCAATCGCGACAACCTGGGCAAGAGGAATCGCGGCAACGCCGAAGAACCAACCGAACTGGCCGACAAAATGAGCGCAATTCCTGGCCAGGTGGCCCTTAAGGTTCTTGGTCCGGAACTGACCGAGCCCGCCGGGCGTCAGCGAGCCTATCACAACCACCAGGATCAGCATGATCACGCTGCGGAAGAACATCAGCTGGAACGTGTCCAACTCCTCCGACACGTTCCGGGCGGCGACCGCCAAGGTGCTGAAGGACATCAATGCGCCGAACATCCACCCCGCGGCGCGGAGCGGATTTTGGGCATGCATGGATGCGTTGGCCGAAGCCCCGGTCACGTCGGCACGCCGCCGCTACCGGCCGGCGGCGGCCCGGATCTGATCCAGGGCCTCCCTTGCTGCGTCCTCGCGGATTTCGCCGCGGGCGACGATGGCCCCGGCAACGGCTTCGATTTCGTCCCCTGTCGCCCCGACCGTAATCGCCAGGTTCTGGGCATGCAGGCGCATATGCCCGGCCTGAATGCCGGTTGTCGCCAGCGCTTTCAGGGCGGAGAAGTTCTGCACCAGCCCAACCGCCGCCACGACCTTGGCCAGCCTCTCGGCATTGGTCACACCCATGATCTTCAGACAGGCCTGGGCGGTCGGATGAACCTTGGTGGCGCCGCCGACGATCCCGATCGCCATAGGGATTTCCATGACGCCTTCCAGATCTCCGTCCGGGGTTGCGTTCCAGGTGCTGAGCGCCGTGTACCGGCCCGACCGGGAGGCAAAGGCATGCGCGCCGGCTTCGATGGCGCGCGTATCGTTGCCCGTGGCCAGCACGACGGCGCTGACGCCGTTCATGATGCCCTTGTTATGCGTCGCCGCTCGGTACGGGTCCGCATCCGCGAAGGCGGAAGCTGCGATCATACCGTCGCGGACATCCGCCCCCCCTATGGTCTCCGTCCGCCAAACGCCGCGAACCGTGACGACGCGGCGATCGGCAAGATTGGAGAGGATGCGGAGCTTCACCTTGCCGCCGGTCCAGGTTTCCACATGAGGGGCCAGTTTTTCCGCCATCGTGTTGACGGCGTTCGCGCCCATCGCGTCGCGCGTATCGACGATCAGGTGCAGGATCACCATCGGACCGATGCGGGTGTCCAGGACGCGGACTTCGATATCCCGGAACCCGCCGCCAAGCTTGAGCAGCATCGGGTCGCAGGCATCGCACGACGCCTTGATATCGTCGCGCCGCTCCAAAAGCGCCTGTTTGGCGGCCTCCGGATCGGGTGTGTCCAGAATCTGCACCTGGGCGATCATCTGCGGACCGGTCCAGGTCGCGGTGATCCCCCCGGTATCCCGGCATTGCTTGGCAGCGTTGCAGACGGCGGCAATGACCGAGGATTCCTCCGTCGCCATCGGCACCAATACCTCTTCGCCATCGACGATGAGGTTGGTGGCGATGCCCAGCGGGACGTTCATGGTCCCGACGACATTCTCGACAAGATGATCGGCAAGGCGCACCAGCGGTGCGCCCGCCTCGATCAAATGCGATTTGCCTTCGTTACCCAAACCGCTGCGGCGGGTAACGGCGTCCAAACGCTCTTCCGGGGAAAGGGAGTGAAACCCGGCGATCCTGGAACCAGTTTCCGACACGATTGCCCCCAGTTCTTAACGGGACCAGGCGACGCAGGTCTGGCGCTGCGTGCCGAGGCCTTCGATACCCAGTTCCATGACGTCCCCCGGCTTCAGGAACACCTGCGGCTTCTGTCCGGCGCCAACACCCGGGGGCGTGCCGGTGGAGATGATGTCGCCCGGCATCAGCGTCATGAATTCGCTGATATGGCTGATCTGATGGGCAACCTTGAAGAACATGGTGTTCGTGCTGCCGTCCTGATAGCGATGGCCGTTGACGGCGCAATACATCTTCAGATTATGCGGGTCAGGGACTTCGTCCGGCGTCACCAGCCACGGCCCGATCGGACCGAAGGTGTCGCTGCTCTTCCCTTTGGTCCACTGACCGGCATAGTCGAACTGGAAGCTGCGCTCGGAAACATCGTTCGCGATGCAGTAACCGGCGATACAACCCATCGCCTCCTCTTCCGTCACATAGGACGCCTTCTTACCGATCACGACGGCCAGTTCGACTTCCCAATCGGACTTTTCCGAGCCGCGCGGGATGATCACGTCGTCGTCCGGACCGACGATGGCGCTGGTCGCCTTCGCGAAAATAAGGGGATGCGACGGCATCGGCTGACCGGTTTCGGCGGCATGGTCGGTATAGTTCAGGCCGACGCAAATGAACTTCGGCACATTCGCGACGCAGGGCCCGATGCGCGGATTTCCATCGACGCGCGGCAGGCTGGCCGGATCGAGGGCGCGGAGCTTGTCCATGTCCGGGCCGGAGAACAGCGCCCCGTCGATATCGGCGACGACGCCCGACAAATCGCGGATGTTACCGTCCGCATCCAACATCCCAGGCTTTTCAGAGTCGGCTTCACCATAACGCAGCAGCTTCATTTCATTCTCCTCCAGATTTGTTCTGTTTGTAGCGGTTCGGCCTAGATGCACCAACCGCCGTCAACGATGTAGGGCTGGCCGGTCGTGTAGCTGGATTCGTCGGAAGCCAGATAGAGCGCCAGGTTCGCGATTTCCGCGGCGGTGCCGAGACGGCCCATGGGTTGGCGTGCGATGAAGGCCTGGCGTGCGGCGTCGCCGCCCGACTGGTCGATCCGGTCCTGCAGGCTGGGCGTTTCCACCGTGCCGGGACAGATCGCGTTGACACGCACGCCCTTGGTCACGAAATCAGCGGCGAGGGACCGGGTAAGGCCGAGCACGGCGCCCTTGCTGGCGCCATAGGCAAGCCGGTTCGGCGCGCCGGTGACCGCGCCCGCGACCGAGCACATGTTGACGATGCTGCCGCCGCCCGCCTCGACCATCTTGGGCAGGAAGGCCTTGCACATATGGAACATGGCCTTGACGTTCAGATCGAAGGAAAAGTCCCAGTCCTTGTCCTCGCACTCGAAGATGCCACCCATATGGACGAAACCGGCGCAATTGAAGAGGACGTCGACCGCGCCGATGTCCCGCGCCATGGCGTTGATGGAATCGGGGTCCAGGACATTGAGGACACGGGTTTCGATGTTCGGCGTTCCGGCGAGGGCCGCCAACGCCTGTTCATTGACGTCGGTGGCGATGACCCGCCCGCCTTCAGACGCGAAGAGCTCCGCGGAGGCGCGCCCGATCCCGTTCGCCGCAGCCGTGATAAGACAAATTTTTCCAGCAAGACGACCGGCCATATTCCTCCCCTATGTCACAAGTGCCCCTCTTTTGGATGTGATTGTTCGAGGGGCGGGCGAGCGATACTATAGTTGTCAGACAACTGTGCGCCAAGCACACTCAAGCCTTCCCAGGGAGAAAGATTATGGCCGGAAAGGAACAACTGACCATCCGCCTGAACGGCGCCGACAACGTCGTCGTGGCGCGCGCGGATATCCTTCCAGAAACCGAAATATCCGGTGAAGGCGTCACCACGGCATCGCATATCCCGGCCGGCCATAAGGTCGCGACGCGGCCGATCGCCAAGGACGAACCGATCCGCAAATACAACCAGATCATCGCCTTCGCGACGCGCGATATCGGCGCCGGCGAGCATGTCCATACGGACAATGCCGAGTTCCGCAGCTTCGACCGCGATTATGCCTTCTGCCAGGACAAACGGCCGACGCAGTATTTCACCGGCGACGCCCAGGCGAGTTTCCAGGGCTTCGTGCGCCCCAACGGCTCGGTCGGCACGCGCAACTATATCGGTATCCTCACCAGCGTTAACTGCTCCGCCACGGTGGCGCGCTATATCGCGGAATCCTTCCCGAAGGAGGAGTTGGAGAAGTACCCCAATATCGACGGCGTCGTGTCCTTCGTGCACTCGACCGGCTGCGGCATGGCGAATTCGGGCGAAGGCTACGCGAACCTGCAGCGGGTTCTATGGGGCTTCGCCCAGCACCCCAACTTCGCCGGCATCCTGATGGTCGGCCTGGGCTGCGAGGTCAACCAGATCGACTTCCTGCTGGACGCCTACAACATCACGCCCGGCCCCACTTTCCAGACCATGACGATCCAGGACACGGGCGGCACGCGGAAGACCGTCGCTCGGGGCATCGACATGATCCGGGAAATGCTGCCGGCGGCGAACGCCTATTCCCGCCAGACCGTCCCCGCCAGCCACCTGACCCTGGCGCTGCAATGCGGCGGGTCCGACGCCTATTCCGGGATAACCGCGAACCCGTCGCTCGGCGCGGCCGCCGACCTTCTGGTCCGGCATGGCGGAACGGCGATCCTCAGCGAAACGCCGGAGATCTACGGCGCGGAACACCTGCTCACCCGGCGCGCCGTCACCGAAGCCGTCGGCAAGAAACTGGTGGAGCGGATCGAGTGGTGGGAAAACTATACCCGCATCAACAGCGGGTCGATGGACAACAATCCGTCGCCGGGCAACAAGAAGGGCGGGTTGACCACCATTCTTGAGAAGTCCCTGGGCGCGGCCGCGAAGGGCGGCACCACGAACCTGACCGATGTCTACAAATACGGCGAACCGGTCCGCGAAAAGGGCTTCGTCTTCATGGACAGCCCCGGCTACGACCCCTGCTCCATCACCGGTCAGGTCGCTTCCGGCGCCAATGTGGTCTGCTTCACCACGGGGCGCGGCTCTGTCTATGGCTGCAAGCCGTCGCCAAGCCTGAAACTGGCCACGAACACCGCCATGTATCGCCGGATGGACGAAGACATGGACATCAATTGCGGCCAGGTGACGGATGGCGACGCGACGATCGCCGAAATGGGCGAACAGATTTTCAATCGTATCCTGGAAGTGGCGTCCGGCAGCCAGACCAAATCGGAGGCGCTCGGCTTCGGCGATGACGAGTTCATCCCGTGGCAAATCGGGGCCGTGATGTAACGGCGGTTGACCCGCGCGCAACGCAAGGGCGGTGGACCAGACGGCTACTCGGTCTGTTTCGCCGTACCTTGGGGCGCAGATTTCGTTCCGCCGAGGTTCAATGGCATGCCTTGAAGAATGTCGCCGCTCGCCGCCGGTCCCGGCTTGCCGCCCAAATCGTAAATTTGAGTGGAACCGCCCTGGCCGACTGCGTTGAAACTCAGCGCGTCCGCCTGCGCGCCATCCGAGAACGAGGGCAAACCGAGGTCTTTGACATCACTCTTTTCGGTAAAGACCGTATCCTGGGGCAGAAGCGACCCCGCATTTACCGGCGATGCAATAAACAATCCCACGACGCAAAGAAAGACGGCGCGCATTTCGCCGCTCCTTATTAATTTTTTGGCACAGATTTCCTCACCTAGAAAAATAGTGACCGCCCTATTCGCGCGCAAGTCGCAAGACTTGGATGGCCCGGTTAGAAAGTGACCGCCCGGTCACAATTCGACGCCACAGCCGAACTTACAACTCATCGGCGCATTGAACCTCCGGGCCGCCCCCCCTTCGATCAACACACAACACGTTGAAAAAAAATAACTTTACACCGAGAGCCCATTCTCTCCCCGGTGCCGGAGAATTGTGTGTATGCCTGTTAACGTCGCGTTAAGGGTCCTCATGATGCAGTGCGCGGCCACCACACTTTCGAGCGAGTTGCGCCCTTCGCAAACGGCCCGGGACGCTTACGGTTGCTCTCTATGGACGGAAAACAGGCGGGATTTGCCTTGGGGATACGGGTATTCGAGAACTGGACGATGTTGGCAGTCGCGTCGGTGACGTGCTCCCTCGCCGTTGCCGCGTTCGGCGCGGCCCCGTTTGTCGAGCCGGTCCTGCAAGCGGCGACCGGCATGGGCCTTCCCGACGCATTCCGGAATGGTTCCCCAGTATCCGCGGTCGGGCTGCTGATCGCGGGAGGCGCCGGGATTCTGGCGCATAGAGGCCGACCGGTTCCCGTCTTGATCAGCGGTTTGGCGGTGATTGTCTCAGCTATTCTTATTCTGCTGCAGATCCGCCTGGGCAGCGATCTGGGTTTGGGATCGGCGTTTCTTCATGCCACGGAAGAGAACCTGCCGACGGACACACTGCGCGATTGCCGCGCCATGTCCGCAATCTGCCTGTTGATCGCCGGTTCAGCCTTGCTTGCAAGCGCGATCGACCGGCTGTTCGGCGACGAGGTATCCACGACGACCGTCATCCTTCAAGTTCTCCTTGCGGCCGCGGGCGCCGTCGCGCTTTCGGGCAGTCTTATCGAAGCCCCGCTGGTGACGCCTTGGGCGCGGATCACCTATCTGCCCCCTCTGACTTCTTCGGCTTTCGCGGTACTGGGCCTTGGTCTTTTCGCCCGGTCATGGGCAATGGGGCAAATTTACCGTAAGCCGGCGCAATGGCTTCCCGCTGCGGCGTTCATCAGCGCCCTCGCCGTCACCGTGTCGATTTGGCAGCTGCTTCACGCGGAAGAGCGAAACCTGATCGTCGGAACCACGCAGGCGACAGGCGATTTTTCCGCGGAAGCCCTGTTCTTGTTCGGTCTGGTCATGGCGACGTCCTTGGCCTTTGCCATTGCGGCCGCACAACGGGCCCACCGTGCGGCCGACGAGGCACTGGCCTATGCCGCGCGTTTCCGGCATGCGGAAAGAATCGCGAACCTGTTTCACTGGAAGACCGGGCCGCGCCTCGATCAATGGGAATACGCCTCCGAAAACGCGGAGAAATTCTACGGCGTATCGCTGGATGAATTTCTCGGCGGCACCGGGAAATTCCCGACGATCATCTATCGCGGCGACAGGGCGCGCGTCTTGGCCCTGTATCATTCCTTGAACGAGAATCCGCAGCCCTTCGTGATCGAATACCGCTTCTTGCATCCAGATGACGGCATCCGGTTCTGCCGAGAGGTCGGCGAACCGATATTCGATGCCAAGGGAATCCTGCTTTCTTTCCGTGGCACCACCCAGGACATCACCGAAAAGCGGAATACCGAGGCGCAGTTGTTGGACGCGAAGGCGGATGCGGAAAACGCAAACCGGGCAAAATCCGAGTTTCTGGCCCATATGAGCCACGAGTTGCGCACGCCGCTGAACAGCATCATCGGATTCAGCCAGATGATCTCCACCCAAGTATTCGGGGCGATCGGCAACGCCAAATACGAGGGCTACATCACGGTCATCGAACGGTCCGCCCAGCACCTGCTTTCCTTGATCAACGACGTCCTGGACCTCACCAAGGTGGAGGCCGGCAAGGTCGAACTGTCGGAAAGCCTTTTGGACGTCGAAGATCTGGCGCAGGAGGCTGTGGACCTCGTCTTCGGCACGACGAACAGCCGCAGCGTCGTCTACCGGATCGATCCGGTGGTCGAGCAAAACTTTCTGTTCGGCGACCGCCGCCTGGTGCTGCAATGCTTCACCAACTTGCTGAGCAATGCGCGCAAGTTCACACCGGAAAGCGGCACCGTGACGATCGACATGCGCCTGTCCAAAGACTACGGCTTCCGGATCGCCGTGTCGGATACCGGCATCGGCATTGCCGAAGACAAGCTCGAACAGGTCATGGAACCGTTCAGCCAGGTCCGCCCCGATGTCCAACACAGCACCGAAGGAACCGGGTTGGGCTTGGCGATCGTGAAGCGTTTGATCGAGCTTCATGGCGGCAGGATCGTCATAAACAGCAAGCTTGGGGACGGAACCACCGTCACATTGTTTTTTCCGCAGGACCGCACAATCCCTGCGGACAGCACGGAAATGCGGGCCGCGTCGGCCTGACCCCTGCCCGCTTCGCCGTCACAAAGGCGTCGCGCCCCATGCTTTCCCCTTTCCGAGCGGTGGGCCATCCGCATAATACCCGGCACATGCTTCATACAGCCGAGGACCGATCATGAAACCGTTGCAGGACTTGGCCGTGGATTTGGCGGCCGGAAAGACGACGAGCCGCGACTTGGTCGAGGGATGCCTTGCAGCCATCGATGCAAGCCCGGAAGGCGAAAGGGCTTTCGTCGCCGTCCATTCGGATCGCGCCCGCGTGACAGCGGATGCGATCGACACCCTGCGCAAGGCTGGGGCGCCGCTTTCGCCCTATGCCGGCATTCCAATGTCGGTGAAGGATCTCTACGGGGTGAAAGGCGAGGTTTCCGCCGCCGGATCGAAGGTCCTTCGCGACAACGCGCCGGAGGCGGAAGACTGCCCGACCATTGCCCGCTGCCGGCAAGCCGGGTTCGTCTTCATCGGCCGGACCAACATGACGGAATTCGCCTATTCCGGCCTGGGCCTGAACCCCCATAACGGCACGCCGCGCAGCCCCTGGGACCGTGAGACCGGCCGTATTCCGGGCGGGTCCTCCTCCGGTTCCGCGGTTTCCGTTGCCGACGGCATGGCGGCGGTGACGCTCGGCACGGATACCGGCGGGTCGTGCCGCATCCCCGCCGCGTTCTGCGGCATTACGGGCTACAAACCGTCGGCCTATCGCGTTCCGCTCGGCGGCATCGTCCCGCTTTCCTTCTCTCTCGATTCCGCCGGTCCGCTCGGCCAATCCGTCGATTGCTGCAGCATCGTGGACGGCATCCTTTCCGGCGAAGGGGCTGCAACGCCGGAACCCCTCGACATGCGATCGCTGACCTTCGCCATCCCGCAGACCCTGGTGATGGATGGGTTGGATGAAACCGTGGCGGCGACGTTCGACCTGACCGTGGCGCGGCTGCGCGACGCCGGCGCGACAGTCGTCGAGGTTCCTTTCACCGAGCTCGGCGATATTCCGGCGGCCAATGCGAAGGGCGGTTTCGCGGCCGCGGAGGCCTATGCCTGGCACAAGGACCTTCTGGCCGCGCGCGGCGCGGAATACGACCCCAGGGTCGGCGGCCGCATCCTGAAGGGCGGCGAACAGAGCGCGGCCGACTATATCGGCACGTTGACGGAACGGAACCGGCTTATCGCCGCGGCAAACAGGACCACCACCCCGTTCGACGCCGTCATCACCCCAACCGTCGCGATTGTCCCACCCGCAATCGCCGAGGTCGACGACGATGACGCATACGGCCCGGTCAACATTCTTTGCCTTCGGAATACGCTGGTTTGGAATTTCCTCGACAGATGCTCCATTTCACTGCCCTGTCACAGGGCGGGCGACGCCCCCGTCGGCCTGATGCTGACGGGTGAGCGCGGCGGGGACGCGAAGCTGCTCCGTGTCGCCAAGACGGTCGAGGGCCTGCTGGCGCAGGGGATCTAGGCCGAGGACAAGGCATGTCGGCAAAAGATCCAGCGACGGCACAGGAGGAAGCGGCCCCCAACCGCAGCCTTGTCTTGGTGACGTTGACCTTCGTCACCATGCTGTATGCAATGACGGTCACCATCGCCAACGTGTCCCTGCCCCAGATGCAGGGGGCGTTGAGCGCCACGACGGATCAGATCGCCCTGGTCGTGACCTTCAACATCGTCGCCACCGCCATCGTCACCCCCATGACGGGCTGGCTCACCGGTCGTTTCGGCCGGCGCAATACGATGATTTGGGGGGTCAGCGGTTTCACGGTCGCGTCCTTCCTGTGCGGCGCCGCGCCGAACCTGGAAACGCTGATCTTCTTCCGGGCCGCCCAAGGGGCGTTCGGCGCGCCGCTTGTTCCGTTGAGCCAGGCGATCCTGCTGGAAACCTATCCTAAGAAGGACCACGGTTTTGCCAGCTCGGTCTATGGCACGGGCGTCGTTCTGGGCCCCGTCATCGCCCCGACCCTCGGCGGCTATCTCAGTGAACTGCTGAGCTGGCGCTGGGTGTTCTTCATGATCATCCCCTTCGGCATCGTCGCCCTGACCGGCGTCGTGACCCTGATCAAGACCCGCAGCGAACGACCGGCCACAAAACTTGATTGGACCGGGTTCCTGAGCCTGTCCATCGCGGTTGCGGCGGGGCAGTTGATGCTGGACCGGGGAGAGCGGAACGACTGGTTCAACTCGACCGAGATCATCGCCGTCGCCGGCCTTGCCTGTCTGGCTCTCTATTTCTTCATCGCCCACACGGTCACGGCGAAGCAAGGATCGTCCTTCCTCAACCCGGCGATCCTGAAGGACCGCAATTACGTGCTGGGCCTGCTGATTGTCTTCGTCTTCGGCATGTTGAACTTCACACCGATGACCTTGCTGCCACCCTTGCTGCAGACCGTGCAGGACTATCCGGATTCCATCATCGGCTGGCTGCTCGGCGCGCGCGGTTTCGGGACCATGCTCGCCTTCTCGATGATGGTCTATCTGAGCAAACTGGACCCGCGCCCGATCCTGATCGTCGGTTTCCTGGTCCAAGGTATCGCCGGGTTCGAGATGGCCCAGTTCGACGTCAACGTCACCACCTTCGATGTCGCCTGGACCAGCTGCCTCCAAGGCTTCGGGGTCGGGCTGATCTGGGTGCCGGTGACCTTGATCACCTTTTCGACACTGGACCCCAAATTGCTGCCCGAAGGCATGGCCATTTTCCATCTGCTGCGCAACTTTGGCTCCAGCGTGTTTATCTCGGTCAGCTTCGCCGTCGTGATCCGGACCGGCAAGATGAACTATTCTGAAATGGTCGAGCACATTTCGCCGTTCAACGAACGCCTGCAAATGCCGTTCGTCGCCGGGCGCTGGGCCTTCGACACCACCAAGGGCTTGGCGGCTATGAGCGGCGAGGTCGGTAGACAAGCTGTCATGGTCGGCTATGTGAATGCATTCTATCTGTTTGCGGTGGCATGCATCTCCGTGATCCCCTTCGTCTTCCTGGTCCGGATGAAGAAGGCCGGCCGGTAACGGACAGGTATCGAAACAGACATAGGCGCGGGATTGGAAACCGATTGCCGATTGTGGAGGTAAACATGGATGGACAGGCAGGAACTTCGGACGGCATCCGGTTCGGCTACAGCGTCTGCCCGCACGATTGTCCCAGCACCTGCGCGCTGAAGGTCGAGGTTCTGTCCCCCGACAGGATCGGCCGTCTCTACGGCGCCAAGGACAACAGCTATACCGACGGCGTCATCTGCGCCAAGGTCGCCCGTTATGCCGAACGCATTCACCACCCCGACCGCCTGACCCAGCCGATGCGCCGCATCGGCCCGAAGGGGTCGGACCAGTTCGTGCCGATTTCCTGGGACGAGGCGCTGGACCGGACGGCGGAGGCCTTCCAGGCCGCCGAGAGGGAAAACGGACCGGAAGCGGTCTGGCCCTATTATTTCGCCGGGACGATGGGTCTGCTGATGCGGGACGGCATCAACCGCCTGCGCCACGCGAAAAAGTATTCCGGCATGTATGGATCGATCTGCACCGTCCTGGCCTGGCCCGGCATCGTCGCCGGCACCGGATTGCTGGCCGGGCCCGATCCGCGTGAAATGGCGGAGGCGGATGTCGTCGTCATCTGGGGCACCAACCCGGTCCACACCCAGGTCAACGTCATGACCCACGCCATGAAGGCCCGGCGCGAGCGGGGGGCCAAGATCGTCGTGATCGACGTCTACGAAACGCCGACGCTCAAACAGGCGGATATGGGGATCGTCCTGCGCCCGGGAACCGACGGGGCATTGGCCTGCGCGGTGATGCATGTGCTGTTCCGGGACGGCTATGCCGACCGGGATTACATGGATCGATACGCCGACGACCCGAAGGGGTTGGAGGAACATCTGCGTCCGCGCGGCCCTGAATGGGCGAGCCGCATAACCGGCCTGCCCGTCGAGCAGATCGAGGCCTTCGCGAAGCTGTTGGGCGAAAACAAACGGTCGTTCCTGCGCCTTGGCTACGGTTTCACGCGGCAGCGGAACGGCGCCGTCAACATGCATGCCGCCGCCTCGATCGCGACCGTGCTGGGATCCTGGCCCGTGAAAGGCGGCGGGGCCTTCCACAACAGCGGCGGCATCTATCACTGGAACAAGTCGCTGATCGAAGGCAGCGACGTGCTGGACCCCAGCGTCCGCGTTCTGGACATGTCGCGCATCGGCGAGGTGCTGACGGGCGAGACGGAAGCCCTGTTCGGCGGGCCGCCGGTCACGGCGATCCTGACCCAGAACACGAACCCGATGATGGTGTCCGCCGACTCGACGAAGGTGCATAAGGGCTTTGCCCGCGACGACCTCTTCGTCTGCGTTCATGAGCAGTTCATGACCCAGACCGCGAAGATGGCGGATATCGTGTTGCCGGCCACGATGTTCCTGGAACACGACGACCTGTACCAGGGCGGGGGGCACCAGCACATCCTGTTCGGGCCGAAATTGATCGATCCGCCCGGCGAATGCCGCAGCAATCACGAGGTCATCACCGGTCTGGCCAAGCGGCTTGGCGCGGAACATCGCGGTTTCGACATGACGCCGCGGGAGATCATCGATTGGACCCTCACCAACAGCGGTTGGCCGGGTCTCGAGACATTGGAGCGGGAGCGCTGGATCGACGTTCAACCCAGCTTCGACGAGAGCCACTATGTGAATGGTTTCAAGACGCCGGACGGCAAGTTCCGCTTCCATCCCGACTGGTCGCATGCCTTGGCGAACAGGTTCGCGCCGGGCGGCGACATTTCCACCATGCCGGACCTACCCGATCATTTGGAAACCATCGAGGAAGCAACCGAGGCCATGCCGTTCCGCCTGGTCACCGCGCCGGCGCGGAACTTCCTGAATTCATCCTTCACGGAAACCGATGCGTCGAAGAAGAGGGAAGGCAAACCGAAGGTCTTCATTCATCCTGAAGACGCCAATCGCCTGGGCGTCGCGCAAGGCGACAAGGTCGTCCTGGGCAACGACCGCGGCGAGGTCCGCATTCACGTGGACCTGTTCGAGGGCGTCCAGCACGGTGTGGTCATCGTCGAGAGCATATGGCCCAACGAGAATTTCGAGGATGGGAAGGGGATCAATTTCCTGACCGGTTCGGACCCGGCGGGGCCGCAGGGCGGTTGTGCATATCACGATAACAGGATTTGGATCCACCCGATTTAGAGCAATGCGCATATCGGGTTCAACGGCAAGAATTGAGCGAGGGAGTAAAATGGCAAACAAGATCGACTTGGAAGGAAAACGGGCAGTCATCACCGGCGGCGCGCAAGGCATAGGCTACGCCATCGCCGAACGTTTCGTCGCATCGGGCGCCGCGGTCGCCCTGTGGGATATGGACAAGGACTTGACCGCCAAGTCCGTCTCGAAACTCTCGGCAACCGGAGGAAAGGCTTTCGGTTTCACCGTGGACGTCACGGACCCGTCCGCGGTCGAAAGTGCCACGGCACAAGCCAAGGACGCCATGGGCGGGATCGACATCCTGGTCTGCAATGCGGGCATCGCCGGCCCGGCCGTTCCCGTCCTGGAATACCCGGTCGCGGAATGGAACAAGGTCATCAACCTGGACCTGAACGCCGTCTTTTATTGCTGCAAGGCCGTCGCGCCGTTGATGGTAGCGCAGAACTACGGCCGTATCGTCAATATCGCGTCCATCGCCGGCAAGGAAGGCAACCCCAATGCCTCCGGCTACAGCGCAGCCAAGGCCGGGGTCATCGGCTTCACCAAATCGCTGGGCAAGGAACTGGCGAAGCACGACATCGCCGTGAACTGCATCACGCCGGCCGCCGCCCGCACCGCGATTTTCGATCAGATCACGCAGCAGCATATCGACTTCATGCTGTCCAAGATCCCGCGCGAACGCTTCGTTCTGGTGGAGGAAATCGCCGCGATGGCGGCTTGGCTTTCCAGCGCGGAGAACTCATTCACCACCGCCGGCGTTTTCGATATCAGCGGGGGACGGGCAACCTACTGACGCCCGCCGCCCGATCAATCGTCAAGCTTCGCAGGGGGCCCGCCGCTCGATCCGACGGCGGGTCTTCTTATGACCAAACCATTGGGTGCGATCGCCGCCCCGACATCCTCGGATGGCGGCGACCCGATCCCGACCTTCGACAGCAGGAAACGGAAGACCCGCCACAGTTTCGGCACGAGCCAGATCGCCAGCAAGACGAAGAGCGCCAACAGCCCCAGGAATACCAGCGGATTGAAGATCGCCAGCAATACGCCGCCGATCGCCAGAATGTCCTCGAAAATTGAGGCGAACCAGTTGCTGAACGGTTCGGGGGAGGTGTTTATGACTGCCCTGCTGGTCGCTTTGGTCAGGTGACTGCTCGCCGCCAAAGTCCCGCCCGCGACAAGGGCGGCGATCGTCTCCAAATCCTCGCCCAGGAATTCTCCGCCAAAACCGTCCGCGGCCCCGACCGCCATGAGGGCGCCGGCCGGAATCCGGATGAATGTATGGATCGCATCCCAAAGCGAATCCACGGCGGGTATCTTGTCGGCGAAAAATTCGATGAAGAACAGAATGGCCGCGGCCGTCAGGACGAGCGGATTGGACAGGATCTGCATCTCGTCCGGCAGCGGCACGATCCCCACCATGTTCAGCACGCCGAGCAGAACGGCGGTGGCGTAGAGATTGATGCCGCTGGCCCAGGCCGCGCCAAGCGCCAAAGCGAGAAGTTGCAGGCTTTCCATCGTCAAAGGCCTCCACCCCGGCACCGGGCGCCGCAGAGAAACTCGTTCCTCTTATAAGGGCCCGGTCCGGCAGGGATGCAAGCGCCCCGGCGACGGCCGGGGCATGCTCGCGGCGAGCCGTCAGGCGTCGTTCGCGCCCTCGCTAACCATATGAACGACCCGTTGCGGGAAAGGGATTTCGATCCCTTCCTTGTCAAAGCGTTGTTTGAAGGCCTTGTTCAGGTCGAACTTGATACCCCAGAAATCGTCGGCATTGCACCAGACGCGGACGATGATATCGACGGAACTTTCGCCAAGATTGCCGACGACGATCTGCGGTTCCGGATCCTTATGGCAACGCGCATCGCCATCGACGATGTCCTTGATCACCTTGAAGGCCTTGTCGATATCGTCGCCGTAACCGATGCCAAGAACGAAATCGACGCGCCGGGTTGGGTTGGCGCTGAAATTCTTGATCGAGGTATCCCAAAGCTGCTTGTTCGGCACGATGATCTTGACGTTGTCCGGAGTGGCCATTTCCGTCGTGAACAGGCTGATCACCTTGACCGTCCCGGCAATGCCGGCTGCATCGACAAAATCGCCGATTTTGAAGGGACGGAAGAACAGCAGCATGACCCCTGCGGCGAGGTTGCTGAGCGTCCCCTGCAATGCGAGGCCGATCGCCAGGCCCGCCGCACCGAGAACCGCGATCAAGCTGGCCGTCTGGACGCCGAAACGTTCCAGAACCATGACGATCGTAACCGCCAGGACCAGATAGCGGACCAGTGTCGCAAGAAAATGCTGAAGCGTTTCGTCTATACCCCGGATTCTGCCGAGTCCCTTGCTGGCCGCACTGTGCGCCCAGCCAGCTGCGATCCACCCCACAATCAATAAGACGACTGCGCCGACGACCTGCAGGCCATAGGCGGTCACCAGTTCCATGACATGATTAAGGGTTTCGGCGATTTGTTCCTGATCCATGCCCTTACCTCTCCAAACTCATCTCTGTTGCCGCAAGCCGCCACTCCAGACTCGCACTCCGCAAACTCGCACCCCGCTACGCTGCATACTGCTAATATGTTTTCCCGGCAACCTTGGAGAAAACAGGCGCGCCGGACAACGGTTCGAAGGCCGTTTCGTGGACCGCCGGGGCATAACCGGCCGCCAAGGCGCGGACGTTCGTCCCCGGCGTCAGCACCGTCACCGGCCGCGCCGTGAGAGAGTTTTTTTCCTTGGCAATGCGATATCCTTGGAACGACCATTCAAGTAAGGACGCCCCGGCGACCAACAGGCATTTCCCGTCATGTTCGATCATCGTGCCGTCGGGCAGGTGCCGCAAGTCGGCTGTCCATGTTCGCTGACGGAACGTGCGGGGCACGGCCCGCTCGTCGTGCAGCCTCGCATCAAGCTCCGACGCGCCGTCCGAGATCGGGACCGTCCCGGAACGCGCCAAAGCGTTCCGATAGTCGGTATAGTCCTGATACCGGCATTCCGCGCAGGGCCGATGGCCGGCCGCCAAAGCCGTCGTCTCATCCAGGAAAAACAACTCGGTGTAGCGGTTCGGCGCCAATATCGGACGCTTCCTGCCCTTGAAATGGATCTTGCAGATAATCCAGTTTTTGTGACGCCACCGTCGATGCGTTATGTTCCCCTCTTCGTCGTGCAACACGCCGCGGTTGCCCATGAACGTGCCGTATGATGGGCTGGAGACTAGTTCGCCTTTAGGGTTTATTCGATTTTGCTTCGGATTTTTCATAAATTTTCCGGAAATTGACTTTTTCTCGCATCAGGCAAGAGTCCCGAGATAACACCCGAAAATTGAACTATTGAATGAAACATAAGGTAACCCAATGCCGCGCGTAATGATAAACGACTGTAACCAGCTATATTTTTATCTTTTAGTTTTTAAATTTTTGTTCCTGTTCCAAACGTTCGACTCTTGATATAAGCGCCATGAACCATGACAATGTCGCGAGCGCCGGCAATGTTGTTTTCGTGCGGCTCGCTGTGTCAATCGTATCATTCTTGGATGACACCGTAGATTATCTACCTGCGTCCCGATGGAGTTCCTGATCAATGCCTAGACGAAGCAAACCTGTAGTTTATGAAGCGCCGGCTGGGCCGATTCCCGCTGGCCGCCCGGGCGTTCCCAACCCGATCGATATTCACGTCGGATCCAGAATGCGCATGCGCCGTATCATGCTGGGCATGAGCCAGCAGAAGCTCGGCGAAGCGCTCGGTCTGACCTTCCAGCAGGTTCAAAAATACGAACGTGGCACCAATCGCGTGGGCGCCTCCCGGCTGTGGGACCTTTCCAATGTCCTGGACGTGCCGATCACTTTCTTCTTCGAAGACATGCCGAACGATGTCGCCGGCAACAGCCCGCGTCTGCGCGCCGGCCTTTCCGAAGAGCCGGTTCCGGAAGTCGATTTCGAACCGGACCCGATGGCGAAACGGGAAACCCTTGAGCTCGCCAGGGCCTATTACAAGATCAAGGATCCGATGGTTCGCAAGCGCGTATTCGACCTTGTGAAGGCGCAAGCCAAGGTCGATACCGACAAATAAGCTCTGTTCTCTTTTAAAACCCCCGTGAATAAACCCGCGGGGGTTTTTCTTTTCCTGCCCAAACCGATTTGACAGGACGGCCTACGCCAAGGCCTAGTTCGTTCTTCTTGGGCTTCTTGTAGGACATTCGTTTCGATGGCAGGCATCCCTTTCGTTCAGGAGATGTCCTTCGACTATGGACATTTGGCCGAGGTCGCGCCCGGCCTGCGTCGGCTGGTGGTCGAGAATCCGAGTCGATTCACCTTTCACGGAACCGGTATCTATGTCGTCGGAACCGGCGAGGTGGCCGTCATCGACCCCGGCCCGAAATCGCCCGCCACGATGCGGGCGCTCTTGACCGCGCTGAAACGCGAAACCGTCTCCGCGATCATGATCACCCATACGCATCTGGACCACTCCCCCGCCGCGGCCGAACTGAAAGAGGTGACCGGCGCGCCGACCTATGGATTCGGCCCGCATGGAGGGGGAACCGCCGGGGCGGACGCGGTCGAGGAAGGGGCGGACCACCTGTTCGACCCGGATCAACGGTTGAATGACGGAGAGACGGTGTCCGGCAAGGACTGGACGCTACAGGCGGTCCACACGCCGGGGCACACATCCAACCACCTGTGTTATGCTTTTGAAGAGCAGGATGCACTGCTGAGCGGCGACCACGTCATGGGATGGTCGACCACCGTTGTGTCCCCGCCGGACGGCAATATGGCGGACTACATGGCGTCGCTGAAGAAGCTCAGGGATCGGCGGGAACAGACCTATTGGCCGACGCACGGGCCGCCCATCCGGGGCGCCCACGATTTCGTCGATCATTTATACGCGCACCGCGTGGACCGGGAGCGCCAGATCATGGCCTGCCTGACTGACGGACTGACAACCATCGAACAGATGGTGCCGGGTATGTATGCTGGGATACCCACCGGGCTCTATCCGGCGGCGGCGCGGTCCGTCCTGGCCCATTTGCTGAAAATGGTCGCCGAGGGCCGCGTGGAAACGGAAGACGCGCTGCCTTCCGTCGCCAGCAGGTTCCGCCCTAGTCCTGCGTAGGGGGAGCGGTGCGGGATCCGAAGAACATGCGCACCGGTTGACCCTCCTGATCGAAACCTTCGCCGGTGCCGTTTCCGGCCTCATCCACCACGAGAACGCCTTCCGCATGTCTTCCGCTGACGCAGTTGATGCGCCAGTATCCGTCGGAATCGGTTTTCCCGACATCGCCTTCCACTGTCCGTGTATCCCAATGCCCGAAGCATCGATTGACCACCCCCGTCGAACTCGTCGAAAACGGGTCGCGGTAGTAAAGGCGCAGGCGAAACTGCCCGGCGGCGCCCGGCACCGGCTTGACGATGAAACCCTCGCCGTATCCGTCGGCCCCCCAGTTGACGGCAAGTCCCAACTCATCCGCCTTCGGGCCTTCCGACGCTTTCTCGCCATCTGCTGCGGCGCATGCGGAAAGAAAAACAAGAAGTGCAAGAAAACCGATCGATTTACCCATGATCCGCCTCGTTGGTTGAGGGGCGCCAAATAGCGCGTGTTCCAACTATATGGTGGCCGGCCGCGCCGGCGTGAACCATCGCCCGCGTCCTCCCTGTATCAAGAGATTGCGACCTTTCGACGCCTAAACCCTCGATTACCGGTCGAGGCCCGCCCTTTTGGCGTCCGGGCCCCGGGCTTCGCCTTCCGCGCCGTCGCCCAGCTCTTCCCAGGAAACACAATCCCGGATGGGGTCGTGATCGACGATAATGTCTTCCGCATGCCGCAGAAGCATGCCGCCATAGTTCAAAGGGCGGGGCGCCGCCGCGGCGGCTTCATTGCCCGCCACCATCTGAATCAACCGTTCCGGCGAAGCCAGCCCGGACCGGATGCTCAAATTCGAGGCGCCGCCGAACCGGGCGTTGACCTCGATGAATTGGACCCCCGCAACGGGATCGTAGAAAGCCTGAAGATTGTTATGTCCGACCAACCCGAGCAGTTCCGACAAGGCGAGCGCCGACTCGGTCAATTCGGGCAGCTTTTCGACCCGCGTCTTCCAGGATTCACCGGCGCGCGTGGAGATCCGCCGCCGGGCAACCGCCTGCAGCGGGCGGCCCTGTAGGTCCATCAGAACGTCTATGCTGTATTCCGGCCAATCGACGTATTCCTGAACGATCACGCCGCCGGATACGGCGCCATGCAGGATCTCATAGGCGGCAAGCTCCTCTTTACCGGAAATCCGCATCGCATGGTGCGGGATGGTCCGGTCCGCCGCGCGGCAGAAAACCGGAAAGCGGTCGACGGCGGACAGCGACGGATATGTCTTCGGTGTCGGAAAGCCGTTATCCCGGCAAAACGCCGTGAAGCGCCAGGAATTGCAGCAGATTTCGACGGTTTCGGGCGACGGAACCAGAACCGTGATCCCTTGTGCCCGCAACTGTCCGGCAATCCCGGCCAATCTGGGCAATTCCCCGTCCCGTGTCGGAACGACAAGGGATATGTCATAGGATTCACAAATCGCCTTCAAGGCATCGGGGAATCGCGGATCGCTGCTGCGCGGCGTAAGGACGGCCCGGTCCGCCACCAGGAGGGCAGCACTGTCGGCCGCCACATCGGCGGCTACCACGTCTCCGCCAAAGGGGCGCAACGCGTCCTGAAAAGCTTTTACCAGCAGGGATTTGCTGCTGGCGCTTAGGATCAAAACGTTCAAACAGGCCCTCCTTCTGGTTGGCCGCGCGGCTTCTACCGACGGACCAGTATGCGCCAACCCGACTTTCTTGGGAATAGCGCCTGAATTTTGCCAAGCAAGAATTGCTCCAAACGAGCCGGCGAGCCGCTATTGTCCATCACCGCGGTATTCATATGCGCCGACATCCGCCCGTTTGCCCCATGGCCTCGGATATCCTGTCAGATCATCTTTGGGTCCATCGCCTTTCGCATAGTCCGTGCCGAAACTCTTTGCATGCGGCCTGAGATCGAGCGCTTCAGGATCACGGAACACGTTCCTGGGATTGCCGTAGAAGACGTTCCCCAGATACTCCACACCGCCACGAACGGGCGGGAACCCTTTCGGCCAGGCCTTGGACTTGCGAGGAGCCAGGTTGTTGGCGATCAGCGACCCTTCCGGCTGCCGTCCGTCCTTATGCGGCAGAATCCGGACCCCGGCCGGGCCGACCCGGTTGTCCGCCGGGTCGAACACGGTGTTGTTGCGGATCACGACGCGGCGCGCGCCCATGACGGTGATGCCGTGCCAATGGTCGACGACGACGAGATTGTTCTCGATCAGCCAATCCTCGTAGATGCCGTCGAACAATCCTATCCCCTGCAGCCGGCATTGCAGCGGGTGGCCCGGCTTCACGTAGCCGAGGAAGGTATTCCGCCGCAGCACGGTTCCGCGGGAAACGCCCGCGCCGGGCCGCCCGTCGGGCCCGAGGGACCAGGACTGGAAACCGTCGTCATGGTTCTTGTCGACGGCGTAGCAACTGTGGACATTGTTGTCCTGTACGGTGTTGAAATCGCCGATCGCCCGCAAACCGTCGCCGGAGAAATGGGCCACCGTATTGCCTTCGATCACCCCGTGCGATCCGGTCAGTTGGATCCCGTGGCGCACGTAGAACAAACGATTGTTTCGAATGACCAGGTCCTGTCCCTGTGCGGTTATCCCGCTCGCCGCACGTGCGCGCCACTCCTCGGCCGACCATCTGGAGCCATCCTCCGCCGACCGGATCGTCAAACCATCGATCGTTATTCCGCGACTGCGATCCACGCGGACCGCGCTGTTCCGGCTGCTCTCTCCGTCACCGGCTTGAGGTTGCCGTCGCGCCCAGTCGACGGTGAGGGCCCGCAGGACGACATCGGATGAATCGGCGATGACGACGGAGGAAAAGACCGCATCGCCATCCGCATCCTGAACCGTCAGGCCTTGGACCTCACGAAGCACCAGATCGCCGTAGAAACCCGATGCCAATACCAATCTGGCGCCCTGCCCCGGGTTCCCGGCGAGGACCTTTTCGATCGAGGCGAAGGGACGTTTCGCGGAACCGTCCCCGCCCGTCGCCGCGCGCGGGTCGATATGGATATCCTTTGCGGCGGCCGGGCTCTGGGACAGCATCAACAGAACGAGAAACATCCCATATCGCAGCATGCCGCCCGCATTGCCTCTCATAGGCCGGTAATCCTCGCATCGCTGGGGCGGTTGACCAGCGCCACCGTAACACACCCGCCTCGCCGCGTCGGCCTACCCGCCGTCGGCGGGCCTAGGCGAAGGCGGCGGCCCAGGTTTCCACCATCACCTCGACACCGATGCCGACCGCCAGGAGGGCGGCGAATACGCTCAATGCGCCATGTACCCGCACGGCGTGTTTTTCTGCCGCCCGCAACGGCCAGGCTGCGATGGCCGTAAGCGCGGCCATTCCGAAGATCGACCCGATGCCGAAGACGACAACGTAGGCAACGGCTGTCCAGGCATCCTTGGTCGCGGCAATCGCCAGAGCGAGCAGCCCCGCCGACCCGGCGGCGCCATGCACCAACCCGACGAACAGGGCCCTGACGGGAAATCCTGTCGGATGCCGGTGGCGATGCCCGTCCTTCGAATGCGGCGCGGTCGCCCCATGGTGGCTATGGGCATGGAGATGAACCTTGCCGTCCCCGTGTTCGTGCAGATGGAAATGTATCTTCTTCTTCCGCATCTTCCGGAAGACATCGATGCCCAGCAGCACCAGCATGCAGCCGACGGTGAACTCCAGGACGGCGGCCGTCCGGTCGGTCAGCGTCAGCCCCAGAAGGATCACGGCGGCGCAGATCGCGAACAACGTGATCGTATGCCCCAGCCCCCATACGGCGCCGCGAAGCGCCAGACCGCGCTTCGAATAGCCGCCGTTCGCAGCCATCGTGCCGACCGCTGCCAGATGATCGGCCTCCAGCGCATGCTGCATGCCGATCAGGAACCCAAGGGCGAGGAACCCTTCCATGACGCCTCCAAGCGCGTGAGAAAATCCGAAGCGAGGGAAGAGCCCGAAGGCCCTTCCGCGTCACACCGTGCCGGCAAGCGCCCGGCGATAGAGATCGCAGCAGATTTCCACGGTCAGCGGGATGGGGTTGCCGCCCGCTGTCGGATCGACAACCGCCATCGCGGCCATCCGCTCGGTCTGTTTGTCGTCGATGCCGATTTCCGCACTGGTATGCGCAATGCCCAGTTCCGACCGAACGTCGAGGATGTATTTCATGAACCCGTCGAAACCGCCGCCGATACCGAGCCACGCCGCCAGCCGATCGATCTTCTTTTCGATCGCCGGGCGGTTGAAGGCCAGCACATAGGGAAGATAGACCGCGTTCGTCAGGCCGTGATGCGTATGATAGAGCACGCCCGCCGGATGGGAGAGGGAATGAATGCCCCCCAAACCCTTCTGGAAGGCTACCGCGCCCATCGCCGCGGCGGACATCATATGTCCCCGCGCTTCGATATCGTCGCCCTTCGCATAGGCCCGCGGCAGGTAGTCCTTCACCAGACGCATGCCTTCAACGGCGATGCCTTCGGACATAGGATGGTAGGACGGCGCGCAATAGGCTTCCAGACAGTGAACGAAGGCGTCCATGCCCGTCCCTGCCGTGATATGCGGCGGCAGGCCGACCGTCAGGTCGGGGTCGCTGATCACGACGCTGGGCAGCATCTTCGGATGGAAGATGACCTTCTTCACTTCTTCCGCCGTATTGGTGACGACACCGGCACGGCCGACTTCCGATCCGGTTCCCGACGTCGTCGGGACCGCGATGATCGGCCAGATCACCTCGGCATTCGCGCGGGTCCACCAATCGCCGATATCCTCGAAGTCCCACACGGGGCGGACCTGATCGGCCTGAAAGGCGATCAGCTTGCCGACATCCAGCGCCGATCCGCCGCCGAACGCGATGACGCCGTCATGACCGCCCGCCTTGAAGGCGTCGATGCCGGCGGCAAGGTTGGTATCGGTCGGGTTGGAGTCGACGCCCGAAAACAAACCGCGGCCAAGCCCGGCCTTCTCCAGGATATCCAGGGCGCGCGCCGTGATCGGCAGGTTCGCAAGCCCCGCATCGGTCACCAGCAGCGGGCGTTCCATGCCCGCCTTGCCGCACGCCTCCGGCAGCCCCTCTATCCGCCCGGCGCCGAACCAGATCGTTGTAGGATAGGACCAATTCGCCTGCATTCTCTATGCCCTTTCAAAACCGCGCGCCACTTCCCAATCGGTGACCGCATCGTCAAACGCCTTTTGTTCCCAGGTCGCGGCGTGGACATAGTGGTCGACCACATCGTCCCCCATCGCGGCCCGCAACATCTTGGACCGCTTCAGGGCGACGGTCGCATCCCGCAACGCGGTGGGAATGCCGCGCGCGCGCGCCGCCTTGTATGCGTCGCCGGTGAATTCCGGCTCCAGTTCCAACTTGTTCTCGATCCCGTCGATCCCGGCGGCGAGCATCGCCGCATAGGCGAGGTAAGGGTTGAGGTCCGATCCGCCGACCCGGCATTCCACGCGAATGCCCTTGGTGCCCTCGCCCACCAGACGATACCCCGCCGTGCGGTTGTCCAGGGACCAGATCGCCTTGGTCGGCGCGAAGGTGCCTTCCTTGAACCGCTTGTAGCTGTTGATGTAGGGCGCCAGGAAATAGGTGAATTCGCCGGCATGCGCCAAAAGCCCTGCCAGATAATGCTTCATCATATCCGACATGCCGTACTGCCCGTCCTTGTCCAGAAAGGCCGGCTTGCCGTCCAACGTCCAGAGCGATTGGTGCACGTGGCAGGAACTGCCCGCCATGTTGGCGTTCCACTTGGCCAGGAAAGTCAGCGCCTGACCCTTCTGCCAGGCGATTTCCTTGCAGGCATTCTTGATGATGACGTGGTTGTCGGCCATGTCGACGGCTTCGCTGTACCGGACATTGACTTCACCCTGGCCCGCATCGGCCTCGCCCTTGGTGTTTTCCACCGGAATCCCCGCGCCCTGGAGGCCGGTCCGGATCGCCCGCATCACGCCTTCTTCCTTGGTGGTCTGGAAGATGTGGTAATCCTCGTTATAGGCGCTGTAGGTCTTCAGGCCCCGATAGCCGTTGTCGCCGGCTTCCTCGAAAGATTCGCGGAACATGAAGAATTCGAGCTCGGAAGCCATGAACGGCTTCAGGCCCATCGCCTCCAGCCGCTTGACCTGCTTCTTCAGGACCGCGCGGGGGGAATGGGGAACCTCTTCATGGGTGTGGTGGTCCAACACGTCGCAAAGGACCATGGCCGTTCCTTCCAGCCACGGAACGCGCCGCAAGGTCGTCATGTCCGGCTTCATCGTGTAGTCGCCGTATCCGGCGGCCCAGCTCGTCGCTTTGTACCCTTGGACGGTCTCCATCTCCAGGTCGGTGGCGAGCAGGTAGTTGCAGCTATGGGTTTCCTCATAGGCGCCGTCGACGAAGAATTCCGCCTGGAAGCGCTTCCCCATCAGGCGGCCCTGCATATCGACGAGCGCCACGAGGACGGTGTCGATTTCGCCCTTCTCGACGGCGGTTTTCAGTTCTTCAAAGCTTAGGTTGCCCGGCATGACTGCTTCCAATGTTTGCTGACTTTAAGGAAATGTGGGGCGCCTGCACGGCGCCCCACAGAACCGTATGAACGACCCTTTTTAGCTATAGCGGTAGGGACGTCCAGCCTTAACCATATCGGCGTTGTACTTCTTGAAGATATCCACGACTTTCGCCTTGGTTTCGGACTCCGCAGCGATTTCGTCCCAGAACTTCACGGCGGCCGCTTCGACCGTTTCCCACTCCTTGTCCGGAATCGTGGTCAACTGCATCTTCGTGCCGTTGACGCGCAACGAAGCTTCACCACCCCAATACCACCACTGCCGATAATAGTGCGAACTGTCGAAGGTGACCCTGACCAGTTCCTTCAGATTGTCGGGCAGTTCGTTCCAGCGGTCCATATTGGCGAAGAAGGACCCCGCCCAGGCACCGGAAATATTGTTGGTCAGGAAGTAGTTGGTCACATCCGCCCAACCGACCGTGTAGTCTTCCGTGATGCCGGACCAGGCAATGCCGTCCAACTCGCCGGTCTGGACCGCGACTTCGATGTCTTCCCACGGCAGCGTGACCGGCACGACGCCGAACTGCGTCAGGAAACGGCCCGCGGTCGGGAAGGTGAAGACCCGCTTGCCCTGCAGATCGGCAAGGCTGTTGATCGGATCCTTGGTGGCGAAGTGGCACGGATCCCACGACCCGGCGGAGATGTGCTTGACCCCGACCTTGGAATATTCCGCATCCCAGATTTCGTTCAGGCCGTACTGGTTGAACAACACCGGAACGTCCAGCGAATAGCGGCTGGCGAATGGGAAATAACCGCCGAACACGGTGACTTCCGTCGGCGAGGCCATGGAATCGTCATCGGACTGGACCGCGTCGATGGTGCCGTTCTGCATGGCGCGGAACAATTCACCGGTCGGCACCAGCTGATCGGCGAAATACAGCTCGATCTCCATCTGGTCGCCGGCAATCTTGTTGAAGCTGTCGATGGCGGGTTTGATGACATGCTCGGCCAGCGCCGGACCGGCATAGGTCTGCATGCGCCATTTGATCTTGGATTGAGCATGAACGGCCGGCGCCGCAAGGGCCGCCGCGCCGGCAACGCCTGCACCGGCAAGGAATTTACGTCTCGTAGTCATTTCTTACTCCTTGTTCTTAGGTTGTTGAAACCGGACGGATACGATCCGCAATTTCGGCCCCTTTCCGGGGCTCTGTTAAAGGCCGTAAACGTAATGCGGCAACCAAAGCGCAATCTCGGGGAACGCCATGATCACGGCAAGCGACAGCACCATTACACACACGAAGGGAAGAATTGACCCGTAAATGTCCCGCAAGGATATCTCGGGTGGAGCCATCGCACGCATCAGGAACAGATTATACCCGAAGGGCGGCGTCATATAGGCGATCTGCGTCGTAATCGTATAGAGCACGCCATACCAGATCAGATCGAATCCAAGCGCCTTCACCAACGGCACATAAAGCGGAGCGACGATCACGAGCATGGCCGTATCGTCCAGGAAGGTCCCCATCAGCAGGAAGGAAAGCTGCATCAGGATCAGGATCATCCAGGGGTCGAGGCCGAGCTGTTCCGTGAACAGGTTATCGATCGCGCGAACCGCGCCCAGCCCATCGAACACCGCGCCGAAACCAAGGGCGGCCAGGATGATCCACATGAACATGCAGGAAATCGCCAAGGTCTGGCGAACCGACACCTCGAAGACCTCCCGCGTCATGCGTTTCTTGACAATCGCCGCCACGAAGGCCGCCATCGCCCCGATGGCCGAGCTTTCGACAAGGCTTGTCCATCCGTTGACGAACGGCACCATCATGGAGGCGAAGATCACGATCGGCAGGATGCCCGCCCGCAGCAGACGGAGCTTTTCCGCCAAGGGGACCGTCCGTTCCTCCGCCGGCAGGATCGGCCCAAGACTGGGCTGGATTCGACAGCGAATGGCGATATAGACGATGAAAAGGGCGGCCATCATCAGGCCCGGAAAGACGCCCGCCAGCCACAATTGTCCCACCGGCTGCCGCGCGATCATGGCGTAAAGCACAAGAACCACGGATGGCGGGACAAGGATTCCCAGCGACGACCCCGCCTGGATCACCCCTGTCACCATCTTCTTGTCGTAGCCGCGCTTGAGCAGTTCGGGCAGTGCGATCGTTGCGCCGATCGCCATACCGGCGACGGACAGCCCGTTCATCGCGGAAATCAGCACCATCAGCCCGATCGTTCCGATCGCCAGCCCGCCATGCACCGGCCCCATCCAGACATGGAACATCTTGTAGAGGTCGTCGGCGATTTTCGATTCCGACAGCACATAGCCCATGAAGATGAACATCGGCAGCGTCAGCAGCGGATACCATTTCATCAGCTTCATGGCCGACGCGAAGGGGATCGTGGACCCACCCGTTCCCCACAGGGCCAGAGCGGCAATCACCGCGACGCCGCCGATGGCGCCGAAAACACGTTGCCCCGTCATCAGCATCAGCATCATCGACGAGAACATCAAAATGGCGATCAGTTCATAGGACATCAGATGGATTCTCCGCGGATCTTGGCGATGTCCTTGAGCAATTCGGAAAACACCTGGAGCAACATGAGCAGGAAGCCGAAGCACATGGTCACTTTGATCGGCCAAAGGTAGGGACGCCACGCGGTCGGGCTTCGTTCGCCGTATTCGATGGAGTAGATCGTGCTTTCCACCGCGCCGAAGAGCAGAACGCCGAGATAGAAGACCAGCATCAGGACGGTCACCGCGTCGTAGCATGCCTTTTTCCGGTCCGACCAATTGCCGTAAAGCAGGTCCATCCGGACATTCGATCCGAGCTGGATCGAATAGGGGCCGCCGATGATGTAGTAGGCGACCATCAGGAACTGAGCCACTTCCAGCGTCCAGAGGGACGGCAGGAAGAAGGTCTTGGAGATCGACGACCACAACAAAACGCCGACAAGCGCGAAAATGCCGTACATGGCGACCCGGCCGACGCGCCGGTTCATGTCATCGACGAAACGAATGTAGGATTTGGTCCAGCCTGGCATCGAAGGACTCATCGGGGCGAGATAGAGTCATGCAGAGAAACCGGGTCTTCACCCTCTCCGCTTATGGCAACAGAAACACTACAAGGCGCGACCGGTTTCCTTCGCGCGCCCTTCTCGCCGCTCGCCAACAGCACTCCGATACCCCTTCCCCAAATTTGAAGGCGGTAGCATTCCACAGCAAAAGCTGTCGTCAAGGCCTTTTATGCCCGACTGAGAAGAGGTTAACGGCGGCCATTCGCCCGCCAAAGGCGTCAAGCGTGCGCCTCGCCGTAATACAGCGTGACGACATGCCGCGCTTCCGCGAAAAACAGCCATCGCTCAAGCAGAATTCCGGTGCAGCAGAAGGCGACGGCGAACAGGGCGCAGAGCACTTCGCTCCAGCCGCTCAGGAAGACCGCCCCCACGATCAGGGCGATGGGCAGCACGAATCCCAGCACGGATGCATAGATACGAAGCTTGTCGGCATGCTTGCGGGCGATCCGGTATCCCATTTCGTCCAGCAGATAGTTGGATTCCGTATGCGGACCTTCCAACAGTGTCGTCCTGCCGGGACCGCCCAACCCCGTCGCCGTCCCGATATCGCTGACCGAGGATGAGGCCTGCAGAAACCGCCAATAGGCCTGCTTCACCATCAGGCCCAACCCCAAACACAGCAACGCCGCGGCGGCGATTTCATCGCGCATGTCGAACTGCCGTAAATGCGCGAAGAAGGTCAGCAGGACAGCCCCGGTCATGAGCGAGAAAATCAGATAACCGATCACCGTGTAGCGATTGTACCAAGCCCGGATTGTCTTCAAGGACGCATAGATCATCGCGGTGCAATAGACGGTGATCAGGGCCAGAACGATGGCCGAAGCGGCAATCGCGGCCACCGCGTCGGGGTCGTCCACGCCCATGAACCAGACATAGAAGTAAGCGAAAATCGGCAGATAGGCGAGAATCGCCGCAACGCCTTCGCGGGACAGCCAGGATGTCCGCCATTGGCTCAGTGCCCGCCAGGCGCGTTCGGGATGGCCCAGATGGGCCGTCGACGACAGCAGCCCCGCCGTCACCAGCGCGAAGGAAACACCCAGGACGACCAGGGCGAAATCGCGGTCGGCGGGGATCCTGTTCAACAGGCTGAACAGGGCGAACCAGATCAGCAGCCCATAGCCGGCGCCGGAGGCGGTCGTGAAGAAAATGACGGACTTAGCGGGATGCATGGATTTCCCCACGGCTGATAGTCAGGATTGCGCGGCGCATCTGGTCTTACCCTACCGGCTCAACACACGGTCGACCAATCGGGCCAGGAATCCGGCCCCGTCCAGGTCTCCGTCTTTCGCCTGCAAGCGGTCCGGCGCGCCTAGGTCGGCGGCCGCCTTCTTGCGCGGGCGGGGCGGCAGATAGCGGTTCACCGGCTTGCAGTCCTGTTCCGGCATCAGGGCGTATCCGCCGCGCGCCGCGGACAGCTTCGACACCTCGCTATCCGGATCGCCGAGATCGCCGAAATGGCGCGCGCCGGCGGGACAGGTGGACACGCAGGCCGGCACGCGGCTTTCGGGCCGCAGCGTCTCGTTGTAGATCTTGTCGATGCAGAGCGTGCATTTCTTCATGACGCCGACGGACTCGTCATATTCGCGCGCGCCGTAGGGGCAGGCCCAGGAGCACAGCTTGCAGCCGATGCAGGTATCGGCGTTGACCAGGACGATGCCGTCTTCTTCCCGTTTGTAGCTGGCGCCCGTCGGGCAGACGGTGACGCAGGGCGCAGCCTCGCAATGCAGGCAGGATTTTGGAAAATGGACCGTCCGGCTGCCGGCGTCCTCGTCCCGCACCTCGAAGGTATGTATCCGATTGAACCAGACACCGGCGGGATCGCCGCCATAGGGGTTCTTGTCCGTCAACGGGGCGCTATGGCCCGACGTGTTCCATTCCTTGCAGTTGACCGCGCAGGCGTGGCACCCGACACAGATATCCAGATCGATGACGAGGCCTAGTTTCTTGTCGGTCGAGGTCGGCAGACTGGTCATTTGTGACCATCCTTCGGCCCCGGGCCTTTCCTGTTTCCATGGCCGTCGGCAATGCCCGCGACATTGCCCGATACCTCCCGTCGGTTCCCGATCCATTCCGTCATGGGAACGCCGCCATCGCGGCCTGACTTCGTGAACTGCGCCCCATAAGTCAGTTCCTCCACCGGCGTCGGGCCGTTCGGCGGCGACGGTAGCGCATCGAATGTCGGTTCCGTCAGCCCCGCTTCTTCCGGCAGGCATTTCTCCACCCGAACCCGCAGGTCGAACCAGGCCGCCTGCCCGGTCACGGGGTCGGAGTTGGAATAGCGCAAACCGTCCTCTTTCGCCGGCAGAAGTTCGGAAATGATATGGTTCAGCAGGAAGCCCCGCGTTGATTCCGGCGCATCCGCGCTGAGCCGCCAGGCGCCCTTGCGCTTGCCGATCGCGTTCCAGGTCCAGACCGTGTCGGCGTTGACGCCGTTCATCAGCTTGACCTGGCCCTTGACCCGGCCCGCGTGGCTGACGACCCAGACCCAGTCTTCGTCGGCGACCCCCATGGCGGCGGCCGTCTCTTCGTTGATATACAGCCTGTTTCGCGCCGTGATTTGACGCAGCCAGGCGTTCTGCGACCCCCAGGAATGGTACATCTGCATCGGCCGCTGGGTCAGCGCGTGCATCGGATAGGCGTCGGTGTCGACCGCCGCCTCCTCGAACGGCATGTACCAGATGGGAAGCGGGTCGAAATAGGTGTCGACCCGCGCGCGGTGCTCTTCCGGCGGCTGCAAGGGGCCATGACCCTGCGCGGCAAGGCGGAATTTCTGCAGCGGTTCGGAATAGAGCTGCAGGACGATCTGTTCGGCGTTCGGTACCCAGCCCATGCCGGCCGCGTAATCCAGATATCCCTTGTTCGCATGCTTGAAATATTGGTGTTCGAGCGGCAGTTCCGCGCTCCAGAAGCAGCCGTTCTCGATATAGCGGTCGAGCTGGTCCTTGTTGACCGCACCGCGCCCGTGGCTTTCGCCATCCTCGCCGCGCCAGCCCGCCAACGGGCCGATTCCCGGCAAGCGTTCGTGATTGACGATATAGTCGGAATAGCCGCCGGGATATTTCGCATCACCTTCGGCATCGACGAAACCCGGCAGGCCTAGCCGCGCGCCAAGATCGATCAGCACATCCTGAAATGGACGCACGTCCCGGTCGGGCTTCACGACCGGTTGGCGGATGGCGTCGCCCGGGCCGTGCGCCGAGGAGATCGGGCGGTCCAGCAGCGAAATGCAGTCCCACCGCTCCAGATAGGTCGTATCGGGCAGGATCAGGTCCGCATAGGGGACCATCTCCGAATAATAGGCGTCCGAATAGATGATTTTCGGAATCTTGTATTCGCCGGTATTGGAATCCTTGTCCGTCAGATAATGCAGCGTGCCGGGTACGTTCATGGACGAATTCCAGGCCATGTTCGCCATGTACATGAACAGAACGTCGACCCCGTACGGGTCTTTTTTCCACGCATTGTGGATCACCATATGCATCAGCCCGTGGGCCGACAGCGGATGTTCCCAGCTATAGGCCTTGTCGATACGCTTCGGCGTTCCGTCTTCCTCGACCAGCAGGTCTTCCGGCCCGGTCGGATTGCCGAGCGGCATGCCGCCCAGAGGGGTGTTGGGATGCCATTCCTTGCCCGCCGGTTTCGGGCCCGGCGGAATCGGCCGGGGGAACGGCGCCTTGTATCGCCAGCCGCCGGGGCAATCGATCGACCCCAGCAGGACCTGCAGCAGATGGATCGCGCGGCAGGTGTGAAAACCGTTGGAATGGGCCGAGATGCCGCGCATCCCGTGCATGGATATCGGCCGCCCCACCATGCGGTCGTGCTTCCGCCCGGCCCAATCGGTCCAGGGCTGCTCGATCACCACTTCTTCGGAAAAGGCGGTATGGGCCAGTTCGGCGGCGATCCGCCGGATCGTGTCGGCCGAAACGCCGGTGCGTTCCGCCACGGCGTCCGGGGCGTATTGCGGGTCCAGATAGCGGCGCGCCAACAGGTCGAAGGCGGGCACGGCTTGGCGCCCGTCTTCCAGGATGCGCCGCCCGGCGAGGACCGGCTTCGCCTCCGCCGACAGGGCGTTCGCGGCCTGGTTCTTCTCGCCGTCCCAGCACAGCGGATTGCCGTCGGCGTCGCGGGCGATCAACCCGTCATCGGCTCCGCCGGGATTCTGGATGACCAGCCAAGGCGCGTTGGTGTATCGGGACAGGAAGTCGAGGTCGACATTCTCCGTCCGCAGCAGTTCGTGCACCAGCGACAGGGCCAGCAAGCCGTCGGTCCCTGGCCGGATGCCGATCCATTCGTCGGCGATGGCGCCGTAGCCCGTCCGCACCGGATTGACCGCGACGAACTTGGCATCGCCCCGCGTCTTCAGCTTGCCGAGGCCGATCTTGATCGGGTTGGAATCGTGGTCCTCCGCGACGCCCCACATCATGAAATATTTGGTGTGGTCCCAGTCGGGTTCGCCGAATTCCCAGAAGGCGCCGCCCAGGGTGTAGAGACCGGCGGCCGCCATGTTGACGGAACAGAAGCCGCCATGCGCCGCGAAATTCGGCGTACCGAACTGGGCGGCCCACCATCCGGTCAGCGACTGGCTTTGGTCGCGCCCGGTGAAGAAGGCCAGTTTCTTCGGGTCCGTGCGGCGAATATCGCCCAGCCAATCCTGGGCAAGGGAGAGGGCTTCCTCCCACTCGATTTCCTTGAACTCGCCCGCGCCGCGCTCTCCCACCCGCAGCAGCGGTTTGGTCAGTCGGGCCGGCGAGTTGTGGTTCATGATCCCGGCGGAGCCCTTGGCGCAGAGCACGCCCTTGTTCACCGGATGATCGGGATTGCCTTCGATGTACCGGACGCCGCCGTCCTTCAGGTAGACCCGGATGCCGCAGCGGCAGGCGCACATGTAACAGGTGGTGGTCTTGATCTCATCCGCTTCCTTGGGCGACAGCATCACCTGTTCACGCATCCCTTCGAACGGACTCATACGGTAACTCCACCCTGACCCTGTTGACCGGCTTTCGACGTCCGGCTCGACCAAAACACGCCCTCGACCGAAGGACGGGACCTTATCCAGCCAACCTGAAGGGGCCGCATGGGATTGTCCAGCCCGGCGGCCGTCAGGCCTGCGCGAAAGCCTTCGGCGCGCCCGACCCTTGAATCTGCGTGCGCCACATCAACCGCGTATGCGTCGGGTCGAAACTGTCGCGCCGGTGCATGGTAATGCGATTGTCCCACAGCAGCACGTCGTTCACCTGCCAGACATGTTCATAAGTGTTTTCCGGCAGGGTGGCATATTCCCAAAGCCTGTCCAGCAGGGCTTCGGATTCGTCCAGTTCGTATCCATCGACATAGGATTGACGGCGGCGTCCCAGATACAGGGCGGGCCGGCCGGTTTCGGGATGCCGGATGACGGCCGGATGGAACGTCCCCGTCGTCTTCCGCGGGTCGGTATGTTCGACCATCCCCTGGCGCACGTAGCCGCCGGAATTGTAGGTCGCGTCATGCTTGATTTTCAGGGTCTGCGCTAAAGCCTTCAGATCGTCCGGCAGTACATCGAAAGCCGCCATCATGGAACAGAGATAGGTGTTCCCCCCGGCCGGCGGCACTTCCCGCGCATAGAGCATCGACGCATCCGGCGGCGAGGGCAGATAGGACATGTCCGTATGCCAGACCGCCTCCCCGTTGCCGAGCGCGCCCATCGGCTTGCCTTCACGGTCCACCAGATTGGTGATCAGGTAGATTTCGGGAAATCCCTCGATTGCCGTCCGGCCGACCTGCGTTAAAGGCGCATGATCCAGGGTGCCGAGACGGCGGGAGAAACCGACCAGATCCTCGACCTCCAGTTTCTGACCGCGCATCAACAGCCCGCCAAACCGCCCGAAAGCCGACAACAGAACGGCGAACTGTTCATCGGTCGGCGCGGCAAGATCGATCCCGTCGATCCGGCAGCCGACATTCGGCGCCAGCGGCGTCAGGGTCAGGCCGCAAGCGGCGGCGCGGTCTTCCAATGTGGCGGTCATGTCGGTTTCCCTCCCACGGGCAGTCTGTTCGAACCGTCCAATCTTATTGATTTTCTGCCCGCCATTATCGACCGAGCGCCTCAGGCAGGGCAAGCATGACGAACCGGCCTTCAAAGGTGAATAGCGTCTATCCGGGATTTTCATGTCGCCGCGCCGAAGGGATTTGATAGGCTCGGGCTTCGAATTGCCGCCAACCCCATGCTCCGGACCTTCCCATGTCAGCCACGCCGTCTTCCGCCAATCCGTCAGACCCCCTGCTTCAGCCGTTCCGGTTGAGGCACCTGACGCTGCGCAATCGGGTGATGTCCACCAGCCATGCCTGCGGCCTAGGCGATGCCGATGGCATGCCGGGGGAGACTTATCAGCGCTACCATGAGGAAAAGGCGAAGGGCGGCCTGGCGCTGACCATGTTCGGCGGGTCGTCCTATATCGGTCCGGATTCGACCTGGTCCTCGGGCCAGTTGAACGTCGGTACCGACAGGGTCATTCCCTTCCTGCAATCCTTCGCGGACCGCGTCCACCGTCACGGCGCGGCCATCATGATCC
>Ga0209475_10000910_pt1 | contig 44772 bp, 43 predicted proteins | sample tdDd471_FD_187128 | JGI IMG/M metagenome (GOLD analysis project Ga0209475, IMG submission 187128) | Marine sediment microbial communities from the Atlantic coast under amendment with organic carbon and nitrate - tdDd47.1 (SPAdes)... | ecosystem: Environmental > Aquatic > Marine > Coastal >... | reverse complement strand
GAGGATTTTGAGTCGTTTAAAATTATGGAAAGGTTTGTTAACCAAATGCCCGAAAATCAATTGAAGTTGGATTTAGAAAAGGCTTTACACAATAAAAAACCCTTTCAAAACTTCAAGTATTCAATCGAAACCTCTGATTTTAGGAACCTATGGTTTGAATTCAAACAAAATGAACTTGAAAAAATTGTTATGGACAAATTAAACCTATAAAAACCTACCTACATCTCTGTAAATAATAAATGCTTATTTTAGTGCCAAACCCAAAGGAATGCAGGTGTTTGCTTTGTTCCTGTGCAATACCAACTTATCAACCCAAAGCCATAATAAACAGCTAAGTTGTTCTTTTAAAAAACACCGATGGGATATTAAGAAAACTATAACAATATCCTATGGTATAAATCCTATTTTTGTAGCTATGAAAGCCAGATTGGAAACAAAAAACCTAAAACTTATACTGTCCGTTTTTGGATTGGCTTGTCTCTTATTGCTGTCTCCTTGCAAAATAAGGAATGTTATCCAGGCACAAGTAGGCTTGCCACAAACCACGGTTTTAAATAAGAGTCAAACCACTATTTCCACAACAGGTTGTGTGGCTTTTGATGTTGCCGAAATTAAGCATGCGTCTTCAACACCCGTTACAAAAACAGTTGACATCTTTTTTAATGAGAAGTTATTTGCTTTTCATACCCCAATTCAGTCAAAAGCTACAAATGCTATTCGAATCAGTACATCTAAACCGATTCCTTCCACACCTCTTTACATTTTATATCAAAACATCCTGGTCTATTCGTAATTGATTATTTCTTATAAAACGAAACAGTTATACAACTGTATTTAAGAATCAATTACAAATAACAATGAAACTACAAGAAAAAACCCTTGAAGTGAGCTACTGGTCTGTAGTGATACTTCGCATGATGCTAAGTTTAATTTTTATTGTGGCAAGTACAAGTCACTTTTTTAAACTGGAGCAAACAGTCAAACGAATAGAAGCCGCTAATTTTGGTTTTATTGCCCATGTATTAGGAACAGCTGAAATTGCAGTGGTACTTTCAGGCATGGCTATGCTACTTGCTGGGATAGCCTTATTAGTAGGCTTTAAAACAAGAATTTCGGCTATCATTTTAATGGCCGTTTTGATCCTTATTACATTAACCATACAAGTTGGTCAAACGGCCACTTTAGGACCTTTGTTTAAGAATATTGCTATTTTGGGAGGTCTTATTTTTTTCACTCTAAATTCAAACATAAAATTAAAAAAACAATGAAAAATATATCAATCATCACAATGCTATTGGTCCTATTGGGAATAGAAACTACCCAAGCACAAACCATTCACCCTGAAAAGACTAATTATTTGGTGCTTTCAAAGAACATACAACAGCTTAAACCCGTCATGCAGACAGCAGCCGAACTTGCAAAGCAAGATGGCAATGATTACGGTGAGTTCTATGTGATTTTTTGTGGCAAAACCGTTCAAGGGATTATAAAAGACAATGAATTTCTTTCGCTCGCTAAACAAGCAAAAGAACAGAACCTGAAAGTCTTTGTATGTGGACTGTCGTTAAAAAAGTTTGAAATAGACCCCAAAGACATCCCTAAAACCATGGAAGTAACTGAAAATGGGATTCTGGATGGGTTTCAACTTACCAAAAAAGGGTTTATCACTATAACTATTTAAACAGCAAAAAATGAAAGACATAAATATAAAGAACGATTCGGGCCTGTTGGCCTTAGCACTAAGACTTGTAGTAGGTTGGACTTACTTTTCGGCCTTTTGGCGACGTGTAGCCTTGGAAAATAAACTTGACCCGGAAGGAGCTGGGTATATTGGAGAAAAATTCAATGCCTTTTTACCCAATGCCTTGGGCATAAAACCCATTATTCAATATTTAGTAGAGAACCCCGATATGCTTTGGATCAATATGGTAATTTTTACAATAGTTGAAGGTATAGTTGGCTTGTTGATTATGTTTGGTTTGTTTACCCGAATGATGAGTATTGGCGTGTTTGGTTTGGCAATGGGCATCCTTTTAGGCTCGGGCTGGATTGGCACTACGTGTCTGGACGAATGGCAAATAGGAATTTTAGGCATAGCTACAGGCTTTGTTCTATTTTTAACAGGAAGTGGAAAATATTCGTTGGACAATTACCTGATTAAAACTAATGTTTCAATAAGCAAAAAGAAATGGTTTGCGTGGCTTGGTTCTGGCGTCATTCCCATTAAGGACTGTATTTTCCCTAGAGTAGTATTAATAGGGTCCATATTCATTCTTGGGATGACCTTAATGACCAATCAGGTATTTCACGGTGGTGTTTGGGGTACACTTCACAATAAGTCCGTAAAACCGAAACTGGAAATTACGGAAGGAAAAATTGAAAATTCCACACTTTCTTTTGATGTGTTTAGAGCCGAAGGCGTTGATGTGTACGGGTCTTGGGTTATAGCAATTGAGTTAGTTGATAAAAACAATAAATCCGTTTTGAAATATGCACAAGAAGACTTAGCGCAACTAAATAAGAAGAGTATTGATAATTATTATGTGGCCAAAATAAAACCAGGCAAACACAGTTTGATAGTTCCCTTGGGAGCAAAAGCCAAGGTGCATCTGGAAAGTGACAGCTTATCCCTTTTAAGCAAAGGAAGCTATACGTTGAAGCTGACGGACATTAGTGGGGCTTACTGGGAGCATGAGATAGAAATACAATAACAGCAATCCGGCCTAAAGTAAAAGCGATTTGAATTCCGTATTCAAATCGCTTTTGTTGTTATAACACGTTTTTTAATCCAATAGGAAAGATGATACCAACATCATGCTTCATGTGTCTTACAAGGCATGGTCCATAATATCCTGCACCACTTCCGGATTCAATAAGGTACTAATGTCTCCAAGATTCGAGGTATCCTTTTCAGCAATTTTACGCAAAATACGTCTCATAATCTTTCCACTTCTGGTTTTGGGAAGGCCTTGTGTAAACTGAATTTTATCTAATTTAGCTATGGGTCCAATATGTTCTGTAATGATCTGGTTGATCTCCTTGCGCAAATTATCTGGATCCCTACTTTCTCCGGTATCCTTTAATATCACATAGCCATAAAGCGCATTCCCTTTTACATCGTGAGGAAAGCCTACAATGGCAGATTCTGAAACGGCTGGATGCTCGTTAATAGCATCTTCAATTGGTGCCGTACCTAGGTTGTGACCAGATACAATAATCACATCGTCTACTCTGCCTGTTATTCGGTAATAACCAACCTCATCTCTTAAAGCACCATCTCCAGTAAAGTATTTACCTTCAAATGCTGAAAAATACGTATCCTTATAACGCTGATGGTTGCCCCAAATGGTACGTGCCATACTAGGCCAAGGGAATTTAATACACAAACGACCTTCCACCTGATTGCCTTTAAGCTCCTGGCCTGTTTCATCCATCAAGGCAGGTTGGATGCCTATAAAAGGTAAGGTGGCATAGGTAGGTTTTGTAGGGGTTACGTAAGGAATGGGCGTAATCATGATGCCTCCTGTTTCGGTTTGCCACCAGGTATCCACCAAAGGGCTTTTCTTTTTCCCCACATTATCGTTATACCAATGCCAGGCCTCTTCGTTTATAGGCTCACCAACAGACCCCAAGACTTTTAAAGAGCTTAAATTGTATTTGTCCACCAACTCCGACCCTTGTTTGGCTAGAGCCCTAATGGCGGTAGGAGCCGTATAGAACTGGTTCACTTTGTGCTTATCCACGATGTCCCAAAAGCGTCCAAAATCCGGATAATGTGGCACCCCTTCAAACAGCACCGAAGTAGCGCCATTGGTTAAAGGCCCATACACAATATAACTGTGTCCGGTGATCCAGCCAATATCTGCCGTACACCAATACACATCGTTTTCCCGATACTGAAAGACATTTTTAAAGGTATAGGCCGTAAAAACCATATAACCTGCTATGGTATGCACCATGCCTTTTGGTAGCCCAGTAGAACCAGAGGTATATAAAATAAACAAAGGGTCTTCGGCTTTCATCACTTCGGCCTTACATTGGTCTGAAGCAGCATCCAAAAGCGGTTGCAACCATTCGTCACGACCTTCTTTCATAGAAATATCACTAGCAATACGTTTTACCACTAAAACGCTTTCCACACCAGGACATTGTTCCAAGGCATCGTCTACAATACTTTTTAAATCGATGGTTTTAGCACCACGATAAGACCCATCAGCAGTAATAACCATCTTACAATCGCTGTCGTTAATTCTAGTTGCCAAAGCAGTAGAAGAAAAGCCAGCAAATACCACAGAATGTATGGCTCCTATTCTGGCACAGGCCAAAAGGGCTATGGCTAGTTCTGGAATCATGGGCACATAAATACAAACCCGATCTCCTTTTTGTATGCCTTTGGACTTTAACACGTTTGCCATTTTATTCACCCGATGATACAGTTGCCTGTAACTAATGTGCTCTGCCTCCTCTTCGGGATTGTTAGGCTCAAAAAGAATGGCTGTTTTGTCGCCTCTGGTTGCCAGGTGCCTATCTATACAATTTTCTGTAATATTCAATTCGGCTCCTTCAAACCACTTGATTTCTGGCTTGTTAAAGTCCCAACTTAATACCTTATCCCATTTCTTTCGCCATAAAAAGTGTTCTTCGGCAACTTCTTCCCAAAAGTTCTCTGGTTCTCTAACCGATTTTCTATATACTTGATAATATTCTTCTAAATGTTTGATGTGGTAATTACTCATTTTCTTAAAGTGTTCTGTATTTAATGTTCTGTGTTTTGTACTCCATATTCGTTAGTCATTAATCATTTTTATCTAGTCTACTAAAATACAACTTTATTTCTTTAGTCACTCTAGGTGCCATAATAATGGTAGCTGTCATGGTTGGAATGGCCATTAAGGCAAAAAACCCATCAATTAAGTTAATCATCATGGCTAAAGAGGTGGTTGCTCCCATAATAATACTGGCAATATAGATGTAGTTATAATAGTGTTTATTATCTGCTCCAAAGAGAAAAGACATACACTTGGAACCATAATAAGAATACGAAAATAAAGACGAAATACTAAACACAGCAATACAAACCAACAACAAGTACTTCCCTACTCCAGGCATGGCATTTGCAAAAGCCGAAGCTGTTAAACTCACACCATTAGCATCGGTAGTTTGCCAGACACCTGTAACTAAAATTGCTAAAGCTGTTAAGGTACACACCACCAAAGTATCAATGGCTGGACCAAGCATGGCCACCAGACCTTCACGAACAGGTTCGTTGGTTTTAGCTGCCCCATGAGCCATTGGCGCAGTACCAATACCTGCTTCGTTTGAAAAAGCACCACGACGTATCCCTAAAAGAATCAAGCCTCCAACAACGCCACCCAGAAAAGAATCGCCTTTAAAGTTTGTGGCTGCAAAAGCATCTGTAAAAATCATAACAAAGTATTTAGGAACCACATGGTAATTGACAATTAAAATGAAAATAACCAACACAAAATAAAGCAAAACCATACTAGGCACCATTTTGGAAGCTACTTTACCAATTCGGTTTAAACCTCCTAGAATAACCATGGAAGTAATAATCACCAAACCAATACCTATGATTAAATTGGTACTAAACCCCGTTTCCACACCATTAGGAACTAATAAAATATCGTTAATGGCCTGTGTTAATTGATTCACATTAAAAACCGGTAATGCGCCAACCAGGCCACACAAACTAAAAAACACAGCCAATGGTTTCCATTTCTTCCCCAGTCCTTCGACAATAAAATACATGGGACCACCTTGAATGTTGCCATGACTGTCTTTTCCACGATACATAATCGCTAAAGTGGAGGTAAAGAATTTGGTACTCATACCAATTATGGCACTGATCCACATCCAAAACACAGCTCCAGGACCACCAATGGAAATGGCCACAGCCACACCTGCTATATTCCCCATCCCAATGGTAGAAGACAAGGCTGTAGTTAAGGCCTGGAAATGTGTTATTTCACCAGAATCGTTTGGGTTGTCGTATTTGCCACGTAATACCTGTAAGGCATGGCCAAGATATCTAAAGGGTAAAAACCTGGAGAGAATAAGCAAATACAAGCCTCCCCCAATTAGCAGAAACAGTAAAGGCAAACCCCAAGCGTAAGATGCGAAGTCTGAAATAATTTGGTTGAGTTGTTCCATTTCCTATTTTAAGCTCCATAAATGTATTAAAAGGAAATGACACTCAAAATCATTTTTAAAATATAATACATGCGTCTTAGCAAAATGATTGGTTTTAACATGTTACGTTTAGCACCCATTGGCTAGAAATGTGGTTTAGTCGATTTTGACCCGAGGTTACCCCGAAGTAAACCCGAGGTAGACCCGAAGGAGATACGGGTGAACCCCCAAGGAGCCCTTTATTTACAAGGGTTTAGAACGGTTAAAAACAGGCGTAACCTGTATTGGCCTAATGGAGTGGACTTTGAAAGATTAAGATACTCCTTTTTTCTTAAAGTTACAAAAAAACGAGGCCATTATTTAAGCTGTGTATAGAAAAATGACCCGTTCTAAAATAACTTTACAGGTTTTAAAAAGATTCCAATACATTACTTGACAGCATTACATTGGCATTTCAGTAACATTTTAGACCCTTTGTAAAGGATATACTTATGATTAAAAAAAAAAGAGCCAAATAATTTGACTCTTTTTTTTAAACTTATTTTATGGCTTGCATAAGTCTTATTCGCCTCCTTTAATAAACGCCTCCATTACTTCGTTACTCACACCTACATTGCTAAATCCGCCATCGTGGAATAGGTTTTGTAAGGTCACTTTTTTGGTAAGATCACTAAACATGGCAACCGTATAATTTGCACAATCCAAAGCTGTGGCATTTCCTAAAGGAGACATTTTATCTGCATAGGCAATAAATCCATCAAAGCCCTTTACGCCACTTCCTGCTGTTGTAGGTGTTGGCGATTGTGAAATGGTGTTCACGCGAACGGTTTTGTCTTTTCCAAAGAAATATCCAAAACTACGTGCTATACTCTCTAGATATGCTTTATTATCTGCCATATCGTTATAATCTGGGAACACACGCTGTGCAGCCATGTAAGTTAAGGCTACAATACTTCCCCAAGGGTTCATTGCGTCTTTTTTATAAAGGGTATGCATTACTTTATGAAAAGACATGGCCGAAATATCGGTTCCTTTTTGGGTCCAATCGTAATTTTGATCTGTATAATGATTTCCTTTTCTTACATTTATGGACATGCCAATAGAATGCAAAACAAAATCCAGTTTGCCCCCTAAAATCTCCATGGATTGTTCAACCAAATTTTCCAAATCTTCCAGGGATGTGGCATCAGCAGGAATAATTTGAGATCCTGTTTTTTCAGCCAAGGCATTAATTTGCCCCATACGCAAAGCTACAGGTGCATTGGTGAGTACAAAAGTACCTCCTTCTTCATGCACACGTTCGGCAGTTTTCCATGCAATGGAATTTTCATCAAGCGCTCCAAATATAATTCCTCTTTTTCCTTTTAATAAGTTGTATGACATATCGCTAGTTATTTTTGTTTGGTGTTACTTTCTTTAAAAGTCAAAGTTAATAAAACTTTAATCTTAAATCTTAAACTTTTTCTTTTTTTAATTGAGCAATTGCTTGGCATGTGCCATGGCAGATGAGGAAATTTCAACACCTCCCAACATTTGTGCTATTTCCACCAAACGTTCGTCGTGATTTAATTTTTTTAGGTTTGTAAGTGTTACTTGATCTACATCTTCCTTATATACTTTAAAATGGGTATGGCCTTTTGCTGCAATTTGTGGTATGTGGGTAATGGCGAATACTTGCATGTACTGACTCATTTGCAACATGATTTGTCCCATTTTATTTGAAATTTCCCCTGAAACCCCTGAGTCTATTTCATCGAACATAATGGTTGGCAACTGTTTGTATTTGGAGAGAATGGATTTAATGGCCAGCATGATCCTAGACAATTCACCTCCAGAAGCTGCTTTTTTTAGCTCATTGAATTGCCCTCCTTTGTTGGCAGTAAACAAAAAGGATAATTCGTCCTTACCATTGGCATAAAAGGTGTCGCTGTATTTCAAGGACATCTTAAACTTGGCATTGGGCATGCCTAAATCCCGTAACATAGTTTCCAGCTGATTTGACAATTCTGGAATGGCTTTGGTTCGGTTGTCGTGCAACTGCTTGGACAGTTTGTTTAGAGCGTTCTTTTGTTGTTGTAATTGGTTTTCTTTTTTCTGAATGTTTTCATCCAGGTTTTCTGTTTCCGATACCTTGTCCGTGAGTTGATCTTTGATTTGTATCAATTCTGAAACCGAAGAAACCAAGTGCTTTTGGAACAGATTGTTAAGCAATGACAATTTGGAACTTACCTTTTCCAAACGTTCTGGGTCTGCATCCAATTGGTCCTGAAGTTTTTCCAATTCAGCATAGACATCGTCCAATTCAATTAAACTGCTTTCAATTCGTTCATACAATCCTTGATATTTGGCAGCATAAGGCCCTATTTTCTTAAAATTGCCCTTTAGTTGGGACAACACAGAGAGCAAGCCTATCTCCTCTTCACTAAACACTTGAGAAGCATGCGATAAGGTTTCCCTAATTTCCTCAACATTACTAAGGGTTTCCAGTTCCTCTTCAAGAGTTTCCAATTCGCCTTCCACCAGATTGGCCTCGGTTAATTCTTTTAATAAAAAGGCATTATAATCGTACTCCTTGATAGCTTCAGCTTTAAATTTCATGAAGGTATCCAATTCTTTTTGAATGGTTTTAAACTCCTTGAGCTGAATGGTATAGTCTTTTAACAAGGTGTCATTACTGGCCAAGGCGTCTATTATTTCAAACTGAAATGCATCGTCCACCAACTGAAGGGTTTCATGTTGGGAGTGAATATCTATCAGTTGTTCGCCCAAAAGTTGGAGCGCAGCTAGGTTTACTGGAGAGTCGTTAATAAAGGCTCGGGATTTTCCTGTTGGCAAAATTTCCCTTCTTATGATGGTTTGTGGTTCGTAATCCAGATCGTTTGCCTCAAACAAGCTTTCAAGTTTGTAATTGGTAACATCAAAAACAGCTTCTATGATGCATTTTTTAGAAGTGTCCTTTATACTGCTCAAGTCTGCCCTTTTTCCCAAAATTAAGGACAAACCTCCCAATAAAATGGATTTTCCGGCTCCAGTTTCGCCAGTAATAATAGAAAAACCTTGGTTAAATTGCACCTGGAGGCTATCTATTAAAGCATAATTTTTTATGGATAAAGAAGTGATCAATGGTATTTCTAGAATTTAGGATAAAGGTAAGTAATTTCAAGAAATATTATGCCTAAATATCAAATATAAGGACTAAAATATCAGTACTTGATATTTCGCCATTGGCTGGAATACATAGGTGCCACATTGTTAAGTGCATCCACAAGTTTATCGATGCTCACACTAGGTCCAGAGCTAAAGATATCTTGAATTTCGTCGGCCTTGGCATCAAAAAAAGTTCTCAGGATAAACGAGTTGGGCCTCACTCTATTCATGGCTTCCAAGCTTACCAAAGCATTCGCAATATTAGATTTGGCTTGTTTTTGGTCTTGGTGCATGAGGTCCAGACCTTTTCTATGATATTGGTACATAACCTCTCTGTAAGCTTCAAAGGTTTGAGACAACATATTATCCACCAACACATATCTGGATTGTGTGCCATCGCTTAGTTGCCAACCTTTACTGTTCTGACCTTGGGAATAATTTACAATATTTTGAGCTTGTTTGAAATAGGTGTCACCTCCATTAAGTTCAAACGTGTCAGCGTCAATCCCTAAAATCATATATACATGAAAAGCCAGTACAGAAATTAGATTGGATTCAAAAGCATTGGGATTGTAAACCATGTTTTGAAATTCCAGATACCTAAAGGTAAAATCCTTATCGTTTACGTTATGAACAGGAGTGGTATAAGAAGACCCATAAACAGGTCTGGAAGATTGTACTTGTATGGTGGCATTAAACACATCTCCAGCATAATCGGTTACATTAATGTACATGGAACACTCTATACGTTCTTGGTTGGTAAACTCCTTATTGGTCCATTTTGTGGTGTTTACAAATTCAAAAATTTGCTTTTCCAAGGTTTTGAATACAGGCAAATTGCTATTACCGGTTTGCTCTGCATTAATCACTACGTTACAGTTTAACTCCTGTGCGTAAGTTGCAACACTACTACACCATATTAAAAATACTAGAATCCTACCCATGCAATTGTTTTATAATTTCGTTTAGAAGGTCTTTTGCCACTTCTGCTTTCGACTTGAGTTTATATTCGGTAACCGTATCTTTATTATCGATAATGGTTACTTTATTGGTATCGGTTTTAAAACCTGCGCCTTTATCTTGTAACGAATTTAATACAATTAAATTTAAATTCTTCTTTTTTAGTTTTGCTTTTGCATTTTCAAGTTCATTTTCCGTTTCTAAGGCAAAACCAACCAATAATTGCTTTTTCTTAATGACACCTAAGGAGGCTAAAATATCCTTTGTTTTTTCCAACTGTAATGTTAACGTGGTATCTGCCTTTTTTATTTTCTGATTGGCTATTTCTACTGGTTTATAATCTGCAACAGCTGCAGCTAAAACAGCTATGTCCATATCTTTAAAATACTTATGGGCTTCTTGATACATCTCTTCTGCTGAAGTTACCGAGACAACCTGTATCAGGTTATGGGCAATGGACAAGTGTGTTGGACCCGAAATTAATATAACTTCTGCTCCAAGATTTGCTGAAGCTTTAGCGATTTCAAAGCCCATTTTTCCACTGGAATGATTTCCTATAAATCGCACAGGATCTATAGCCTCGTAAGTTGGTCCAGCAGTAATGAGTACTTTTTTACCACGTAAAGGCAATTTCTTTAATATATCGTTTTCCATAAAGGAAAGGATATCTTCAGGTTCAGCCATACGCCCTTCTCCTATCAATCCACTGGCCAGTTCGCCACTGGTTGCTGGAATGATTGTATTTCCATAGGATTCCAACTTTTTAAATGATTGTTTGGTGGTTGGATGTTTGTACATATCCAAATCCATTGCTGGAGCAACATAAACAGGACATTTTGCAGAAAGATAGGTTGCCAACAATAAGTTATCGCAAACACCATTGGCCATTTTGGACAAGGTGTTTGCCGTAGCAGGAGCAATAACAAAAACATCTGCCCAAAGACCCAATTCCACATGGTTGTTCCATAGCTCGCTGTCCATATCGTCCACAAAGGTTGCATGCACAGGGTTTTTGGATAAGGTGGAGAGTGTTAACGGCGTCACAAAATCTTTTGCAGATGGCGTAATTACCACTTTAACATTGGCCCCAGCTTTTATAAACAGCCGAACCAATGAAGCAGATTTATAAGCAGCAATACCAGCACTAATGCCTAAAAGTATGTTTTTGCCGCTTAGTATTGACATATTATGCTTTTGTGTCTTCTTCTGTGTTTCTGTAATAAATTTTACCATCTAACCATTCCTGCACTGCCAAAGCGTGAGGTTTAGGTAATTTTTCGTAAAATTTAGAAACTTCTATTTGTTCCTTGTTTTCGAAAATCTCTTCAAGACTATCGTTAAATGTAGCAAATTCTTCAAGCTTTTCTATTAATTCTTTTTTGATTTCAGAATTAATTTGCTCTGCTCTTCTAGAAATAATAGAAATAGACTCATAGATGTTTCCAGTGGCTTCGTCTATTTTATTTCTATTGTAAGTAATGGTATTAACAGGAGCTTTGATTTTTTTTAAATCCATTGTATTGTATTTAGCTTTTAGTACTGTATTTTTCCAATTCTTTGGTAACGTCTTCCAACATTTTGTTGGCGTCTTCCATACGCTCAGAATTGCTGTAATTTTTTTTATAGTTATTATAGTGCGCTTTTACACTTTCCAAACGATTTTGTCTTTTGGATTCAATACTGTTCATTGCCAAATGATAAGCTGAATCCAGTTTGTAGTAATAGGCATCTTCCCTAAAGCTAGAACCCGGGAAATCCAATATAAAATTATCGAACGCTTTTATCGAGGCATCATAATCCCCTGTATAACCAGCAATTTTATTGTATTGCTTAGCAATTTCAAAGGCTTTTTTCTCTAACTTAAAATCCAGTTCCTGAACCAATTTACTGGCTTCCGGTAAAAACTCCGATTCCGGATAAAGATTTATAAACCCTTGTAATTTTTCTATGGCATCCCTAGTTTCTGTTTGATCCTTGGAATAAACAGGAGATAACATATAAGCACTTTTTCCACTTAAAAACGCAGCTTCTTCCACTTTTTCACTTTGAGGGTAAGCCGAAGCAAATCTCTCAAACTGATAACTTGCCAGATAGTAGTCCTTCATTTCATAAAAAGACTTGGAGTACAGGAACATAAGCTTTTCGGCTTGAGGCTTTCCTCTATAATTTGGAACTATTTGAGCAAACAATTTATTTGCTTTGGCAAATTTCCCTTTGTTATACATTTCTTCACCAACTCTAAATTTCTCTGCAATATCTGGTTTTTTCAGTGCTTGTTGATATGGACTGCAAGAACTTAAAACAGTGAATGTTATAAATAAATAAAAAAGTTTCTTCATAATTTTTAAACAGGAGGCAAAATTAAGCTATTATAATGGATTTTAAAAATATTATTTTCAGCTAAAATAATTGCTTAAACAGGCTTTATATCAGGTTTAAGTATAATTTAACTTTTTTAAAATGTATTTACAAAATGGTCTATCTTTGTTTTTAAGGCATTTGAAGCTACCACAAGTGGTAATCTTACAGTATCCTTACACAACTTTAAACGCTCTAAAACAGCTTTTATTCCTGCTGGATTGTTTTCAGCAAAAATTAAAGAGATAATATCCAAAAACTGATAGTGAAGTTTATAGGCCTCTTTAGCATTCCCTTCCAAGCCTAAATGAATCATTTTTGAAAACTTCTCCGGAAAAGCCTGACCAATTACCGAAATAACCCCTGCACCACCTGCTAGGGTTACAGGCAAAGCCAAATCGTCATCTCCTGAGATGATTAAAAAGTCTTCTGGTTTATTTTTTATTAATTGAAAATATTGCGACATATTTCCTGCAGCTTCCTTTACACCTACAATATTATTGCATTCTGTAGCCAATTTGATAACTATTTCCGGTAACATGTTAGACGCCGTTCTGCCTGGAACATTGTATAAAACAATAGGTTTGGGCGATGCCAAGGAGATGGCTTTAAAATGTTGATAAATTCCTTCTTGGGTTGGTTTGCTGTAGGCAGGAGAAACAGATAAAATAGCAGATATGTGTGAAAAATCGGTAGAATTGATTTCTTCAATTAACTGCGCTGTATTGTTTCCTCCTATACCCAAGACCAAAGGCACTCTGTTGGCATTTGCGGTCACTATGGTATCAATAACAGCTTTTTTTTCTTCTTTGGTTATGGTAACACTTTCTCCGGTTGTGCCACTTATTACTATATAATCTGTTCCGTTTTCAATATTGAAATTTACAATTTTGGCAAGCGCCTCATGGTCTATGCTTAAGTCTTCCTTAAAAGGTGTTACAATTGCTATCCCCAGACCAGTTAATTTGTTTTTCATGTGTTAAATTTGTTTAGTACTTTTAAGTACTTGGTTAATTCAGCCTTAAAAGCTTCAATGTTCGTTAATTCTGTTTTAATTATCAAATCGTTAAAGCGCTTGTCCAATTGAAAAATCCCAACCTTAAAATGGGCTTTGGAAGCTGCAGTTAAATATTTTAACTCCAAAACATCCTTGGAATAATAGCTTATCAATACATCAAATTCCGTATCCAAAAAACCTTGCAGTTCCACATTGTTAATTTTACCGTTCCAGGTAAAATCTTTAGGGTTGAAACAGGTTTCCCAGGAATAAGTCACTACTTTTTTTGATGTTGTAAACGCAATGATCCTTAACTTATTGGGTCTAATTTGTAAAGCTGTGGCTATGGTTTTAATGGCTTCCAAATCTTGGGTTTCATCAGCATTCATAATAATTCCCATGCTTTCAATTTTATTGGAATTAAAATCTGCTTTCCGATTGTTTAAAATACTATTTAAATTCTTTTTAATAGATTTTTCTTTTAAACCCTTTAAAATCATTATATCTTTATACTTTGTTACAAAGGTAGTAAAAGTACACACAAAAAATTATTAAAACCCAGATGTTTCATCATGAATTTTAAGCCTTTATTTACGCTTTTTTTTATAGCTTTCATGTTTTCTTGCAAGCAAGAAACGCAACACTTAACAAGAATTGAAGGCAAACAAATTGCCATTACAGACAGCTTGGAAACAGATGCTGGTATTGAAGCTTTTGTCAAGCCTTACAGGGAACACATAAACAAGGACTTGGACAGTGTTATAAGTTATGCTGTAGCCACTTATTCCAAAAGCGATGGTGAACTTAACACTGCCATTGGAAACTTATTTGCCGATGTGATTTACGAACAATCCAATCCCGTTTTTAAAAAACGAACCGGAAAAGATATTGATATGGTCCTGGTAAACCATGGTGGTATCCGTTCCATTATTTCCAAAGGTGATATTACCACCAGAACAGCTTTTGAAATCATGCCTTTTGAAAACAGCGTGGTGGTTGCTGCCATTAAAGGGTCGCAGGTTAACGATTTAGTTGATTATTTAGTTGCTGCGAAAAGAGCACATCCTATTTCAAAATTAAATCTAACAGTCGATACAAACTACCAATTGGTTGATGCCAGAATCAATAACAAAGCCATAGACACGAGCAAAATTTATTATGTGGCCACAAACGATTATTTGTACAATGGTGGCGATGGGATGGATTTTTTTAAGCCCAGCGACAGTCTGTATATCTTAAATTATAAGATTAGAAATGCCTTATTGGATTATTTTTACAAAACAGACACTATTAATCCAGTGATTGATGATAGATTTATAAAATTAGACCAATAAGCATCCAAAATATTTTCAAAACCCATGAAAAGAAGAGATTTTATTAAGCAATCCACAGCCGCAACAGCCTTGATAACCTTGGGAGGACTTACCTTACCGTCGTTTACAGCTGCCAATGCGAGCAAGCACATTACCATTTTACACACCAACGATGTCCATAGTCATATAGATCCATTTGGTCCTGAAGATGGCAGAAACCCAAATAAAGGAGGAATTGCTAGAAGAGCCAGTTTGGTTCAGGCCATTCGAAATGAAAACCCCAACACTTTATTGTTGGATGCTGGAGATATTTTTCAAGGCACGCCATATTTTAATTATTATGGTGGTGAACTGGAATTTAAGCTCATGAGCAAATTAAAATATGATGCAGCCACTATTGGGAATCATGATTTTGATAATGGGATTGATGGACTGTATGCCCAATTGCCACATGCAGAGTTTGATTTTCTTTCCGCCAATTACAATTTTTCAAATACCATTTTGGACACACATGTAAAACCATACAAAGTGTTTATAAAAGATGGCATTAAAATAGGTGTTTTTGGTGTTGGGATTAAATTGGATGGCTTGGTATTAAAGAACCTGTACAAAGAAACCGTTTATTTAAACCCTATTGAAATTGCCCAGGACATGAGTCGTATCCTTAAAGAAGACGAACAGTGCGATTTGGTGATCTGTTTATCGCATTTAGGCTATAATTACAGTAACGACCCAGAAAAACCTAGCGATTTAAAACTTGCAGAAAAAACAAAGCATATCGATTTGATAATTGGTGGCCATACCCATACCTTTCTACCCAAACCAACAATCACCAAAAATGCTGAGGGTAAAAACACCCTTGTGAACCAAGTAGGTTGTTATGGAATTAATTTAGGACGTATTGATTTTTATTTTGATTCCGACAGAAACAAAACAGCCAACGGAACTTCCATTATTGTCTAGATAGTACCAAGCTTGTATCTTCTGTTTCCAATGCTTTAGAACTGCTTCGTTCCAAGACCAATTGTTTTTTGCGCAGTCTGTTCTCTCCTATCATGAAATTGAACAAGAAGAACAGGCCTATTATATGCAGCACATGGTCCAACATTACAAAACTCCAATTGTAGATGTAATAATTGCTTATATAGTGCAGCACATCAGAAAACACAAAACACAAGGTAGTAAACAAAAACAAAATGGACTGTTTGGTATCTGCATTTAAATAAGCCACAAACGACATAAAGGTCAAAGCAATTAAAGACACACTTTTTAAAGCAAACAGATTCACTTCTGTTGCATCTGTGATGAGTGTTTTTAAAATCCCAAACAATTCATATAAAAAATAAGAGTTTATGCTTACAACCACTAACAAATAGGTTGCTACAACCTTATCTATCCTAATACGCTTAAATTTGGATATAATGTACACAATAAGCGTGATATAACTTAAAAAATAGATGAAGCTTGAAAACTTCATTACGGAATTATTGGTCACAAATACCGAAGAAAAATCTCCAATAAAAGAGAGCAATAAAAAAACCACGAACACTAAGTTTATATACTTGTTTTTAATGTAATAAAACATAACAAAAACAGGAACCAGTAAGGGTTTTGTAATTTGTAACAACAAACTGTTTTCACTATAGGAAGCAAAAACGTTTAACAAGATAAGTAAAAACAGAACGCATAAAAAAATTCTGTTATAACTAATTTTTAGCCATTCTTTCACGGTAAATAATCATAAGTAGGTTGATTCAAATATATACAATTACAACGATATTAACGTGCAGTTCATCGAAAAGTATGTTAAAATATTATCTAATAAACCTAAACTAAAAGAAAGAAAACCATAAAACAGAAGATAAACCCCAGTTTTTTTTAAGTAAACAACTTAAAGGTTTTTTCATTCCTGATTCTTGAATGAAAATAATAGAAACTAAAGGCCAATACAAACAGGATTGTAGAAGTAAAATTAAGCATGTCCTGATCCACTATATAAAAATAGGCTATTTGTATAAACTCCGAAAAAACAATACACAAAGACCCTAAAAAAAACAACAGGGACCTTTTGCTATCGTTATAAAAATAAGCTATGAGAGCAAAACTTAAGAGCAAAAGCATGACCACATTGTAAACCAATTCCACATACACCAAATAAGAATTGCTAAATACAGGGTCCACAATGTTTAAAAGCACATAAACGATATAAACATTCAACAAGCCCAAGACCAAAAGATGCAGCTTGTAGTTTTTAATCACTTTTTTAACGTTCAAACTTTTTACCACTTCAAATATCAATAAAATGTATGCAACAATATAAAGTGTGTTCCCTAAAATATAGTATATATCCAAAGCTTTGGTTGTATTTAGATAATATCCCATAAATGAAGATAGATCTGAAATGGAAAACAACACTAAAAACCAAGTAAAGTAAGGTGATTTATTTTTTACGTTTATAAAATACAATAAGGTAAATAAAGGTACGATCAATGATTTTGATATAGCGGAAATAAAATATTCCTCTTGAAACTGAAACAGCGCAAAAGAAAAACATAGCAAGATAATAGAAGCTATGAGAATGTTAGATTTAGTTAGATTCATCATCCATCATTTGAAGGCAAATATATACAATAAACACAATTAAACGTAAAAATAATACATTTTATCGATAAAACATAACTTATTTATAATGGTTTTAAATAATTTTATAAACCATTAAATCTGAAATATCACACAAAAACCACTACCATTCTTGATTAAAAATTAATATTCCAAATAATTATTAGCTGCATGGCTTTTAAATGTTATGGTGGCCGAAAAATAGAACATTAAAAAGGCACAAAGTTCCAATAAAATGGAAACCATGCGAATTATGCTCATTTCTTCTGAAAGATAATAATAGCCTATCAGTAAAAATTCGAAAAAAGTCAAAGCCAAACATCCAGAAAACAAAAGCAAGGCTTTGTTGTTTTCATTCAACAGAAAATTAAAAAAAGACATGCTTAACAAGCCTAACAAGATAATATTGTAAACATGTTCAAAAATCCTAACAAATTCAATGTGATCGGTTTCAAAAGTGATGGGATTGATAATTGTAGCCATCACAAAAACAATGTATATGTTCAATAAAGTCAGGACCGCAAAATGAATGGGGAATTTTTTAAGAATCTCTTTCATGTTCACTGTTTTATTCAATTCCAAAAATAAAAACACATACGAAAGCATGTACAGGCCATTACATAAAAAATACATGTGCTCGTTATAACTCTCCTGATCGAAAAAATTTATAATATCAGAAATGGAATAAGTAATTAAAAACAAACTGAGAAAAGTGGGTTTGTTTTTTACTTTAAAAAGATAAAACACAGTAACAATAGGTGCTATAAACATTTCTATTAAGAAGTCCTTACTAAAATCAAAAAATTCCAAAAGGACAAAATACGAAGCAAAAATGGTCATCTAAAAGTTGTGTCGTGGTTAGTTTATGTGTGCAAATATATCTAATAAAACACAATTAAACGACAATAAAACACACTTTAACGACAATTAAATCAAGTGTTTAATTTACTGAAGCAAGTTTAAAAAATCCTGTTCTGAAATGATGTTTACCTGTAGTTTTTCGGCTTTCTCCCTTTTACTTGGTCCCATATTATCTCCCGCCACCACATAGTTGGTTTTACCAGAAATGGAAGAAGACACTTTGCCTCCATTATCCTCAATAAGCTTTTTTAATTCGTCTCTGGAAACTGTATGAAACACACCAGAAACAACAAATATATTACCTCCCAATTTGTTGGTTTGATTGGCTAGTTTTTCTGCCGAAATTTCCAACTGTACACCAAATTTCTTTAACCTGTTGATAATCTCTCTATTTGTTTCCGAACTGAAAAACTCGACAACGCTCTCGGCAATCTTAACTCCAATTTCATCCACCAGAATCAAATCTTCAAGAGAGGCATTCGCTAAAGCTTCGATACTTTTATAGTGTTTAGCCAATTTTTTAGCAACTGTTTCTCCTACATATCGTATTCCCAAAGCATATAAAACCCGTTCAAAAGGCACCTCTTTGGACAGTTCGATTCCCTTAATTAAGTTTTCGGCACTTTTTTCTGCCATTCGTTCCAATGGGATTACCTGTTCTTTGGTAAGCTCATACAAATCTGAATAATCCTGAATCAAGCCTTCATTTACCAATAAGGCAACTGTTTCCCCTCCCAAACCTTCTATGTCCATGGCTTTTCTAGAAATAAAATGTTGTATCCTTCCAATAATTTGTGGTTTACACCCATTGTAATTAGGACAATAGTGTTGTGCTTCCCCTTCGGTTCTTACCAGTTGGGTATGGCATTCGGGACAATTGGTAATATATTGGGTAGGCACCGAGTTTGCAGGTCTTTTACTCAAATCCACAGCTATAATTTTAGGGATGATTTCGCCACCTTTTTCAACAAAAACCTCATCGCCAACCCTAATGTCCAATTTTTCAATTTGGTCTGCGTTATGCAAGGAAGCCCTTTTTACGGTTGTTCCAGCCAGTTCTACAGGCTCTAAATTGGCTACAGGCGTGATGGCACCTGTTCTGCCTACTTGATAGGTAATTTCGTTTAACCTGGTTGAAACTTGTTCTGCTTTAAATTTATAAGCAATGGCCCAGCGTGGTGCTTTTGCTGTATACCCCAATTCTTCTTGTTGTTGCAAGTTGTTTACCTTAATTACCACACCATCGGTTTCGTAAGGTAGTGCATGTCTATGTTCGTCCCAATAGTTTATAAACTCCAAAACACCATCTATGGAATGTACCAATTTGGCAGCTTGTGGCACTTTAAATCCCCAGGAACGTGCTTTTTCCAAACCTTCAAATTGTGTTTTTATGTTTAAATTGTTTCCCACAATGCTATAGAGCAAACACTCCAAAGGCCTTTTGGCTACTTCACTGCTATCCTGAAGTTTCAGGCTTCCAGAAGCTGTATTTCTTGGATTTCTGTAAGGCTCCTCTCCTATTTCAATACGCTCTTCGTTCATTTTATGAAAGCCTTCAAAAGGCAGAACAATTTCACCACGAATATCAAATTTTTCGGGAAAATCCCCTTGCAATTGCAAAGGCACGGATTTAATGGTTTTAACATTGGCAGTTACATTGTCTCCCTGAACACCATCGCCTCTGGTGACAGCCTTTACAAATAAACCGTTTTCATAAGTTAAACTTATGGAAGCACCATCGTATTTTAATTCGCAGGTAAATTCAAGGTTGCCATCCACCAATTTTTTAATTCGGGTTTCCCAATCCAATAAATCTTCTTTGGAATAAGAGTTGTCCAGCGAATACATACGATGTTCATGCACAAGCGTTTCAAAATTTTTGGTAATCTCTCCTCCAACCCTTTGGCTTGGGGAGTTTACATCAAAATATTCGGGATGTTGCTGTTCTAAAGCAATTAATTGCTTGAGTTTTAAATCGAATTCATAATCGCTTATCGTAGGATTATCCAACACATAGTAATTGTAATTGTGCTTGTTTAACTCGTCTCGTAATTGTAAAATCTGTTCTTTAATGGTCATGGGTTAAAAATTCTTTAAGCCTTTTAACATACGGTTATTGCCAAAAATATCTGTTTTTAATTCTAAATCCTTAAACCCTTTGTTGTGCAATAATTGTTTGGTTTCGTTTCCAAGATATTGATTTATTTCAAAAAACAGCAAGCCATTTTCGGTCAATTTATCAACAGCTATATCTGAAATAGCATGGTAAAATTGCAACGGATCGTGATCTTCAACAAACAAAGCCAAATGTGGTTCGTGTTTGAGGACGTTATTTTTAATTTCTGCTTTTTCCTGGTTTCTTACATAAGGTGGATTGGAAACAATGATATCAAATTGCAAATCCTTAAACTCCAAATTCCATGAATCCCTATTTAAAATGTTTGCATTTATAAAATGAACTTCCACATTGTTCAATTCAGCATTCTGTCTTGCTACTTTTAGTGCCTCTTTGCTAACGTCCAAAGCGTAAACTTTAGCTTTTGGTAGGTGTTTAGCCAGGGAAATGGCAATACAACCGGTTCCTGTGCCAATGTCCAGAATCTTTAATTGAGATTCTTCACTGCGTTCAGAATGACATTTAACAATCCATAGCACGAGTTCTTCGGTTTCAGGTCTGGGAATCAAGGTGTGTTCATTCACCTTAAAAGTCAAATCATAAAATTGCGTTTCACCTATAATATATTGAATGGGTTCTTCCTGTTTCAATCGGCTTAAAGCCTCAAACAAAGGTTGTTCTTCTTCTTTTGAAACCGTTAGCTCTGGCTCAAGGACCAAAGCAATCCGGTTTAGTTTTAAATAATGTGACATTAGGATATTGAAAAAACTGGCCACTTCGTTTTTACCATAAATAACATCCAATTCTTGATGAAACACCTTTTGTATATCTTTTAATCTCATAAGGTTTTAATCATCCAAACATTACACGAATAATGCCCTGTATTCCCCATAGGTTTCTTTAAACATTCAAATCCAACCTTGGCATATAGTTTTTTGGCCTCATCCATATATGGCATGGTTTCCAAATAACAACTATTGTAACCAAAATCCTTGGCCTTAGCCAGGCATTTATGCATCATTTCTATTCCTAAGCCCAAGCCTCTGGCTTCTGGCAAGAAATACATTTTTTGAAGTTCGCAGATGTTGCCTTCACCATGATCCAATGGAGCAATTCCAGCACCTCCAATTACCTGGCCTTTATTTGTTACCACAAAATAAACCGACTTTTCCTTAGCATAGGTTTCTGCCATGCAATCCAAAGAGGCATCTGCATAAGCCGTTCCAACCTTTGGCACACCAAACTCTATTAAAACATCGCGAATTACTTTTGCAATTTGGACATTATCTGCCAAAGTTATTTCTCTAATAACAATATTATTATTGCTCACTTTATTATGTTATTTTTACACTGAAATTTGTCGGGATGAAGATACATGAAAAATACATAACACGCTGTATTGAAATTGCTAAAAATGGGCTTGGTACAACAGCTCCAAACCCAATGGTTGGAAGCGTGATTGTATATAACGAACAAATTATTGGCGAAGGATTTACAAGCGCTTATGGAGGACCACATGCCGAAGTAAATGCCATAGCATCTGTTGCAGACAAAACACTGCTGCATAAAGCAACCCTTTATGTAACCTTGGAACCCTGTAGCCATTTTGGCAAAACACCACCTTGCAGTGATTTGATAATTAAACATGGTATTCCACATGTGGTTATTGGCACCATGGACTCCTATAGCAAAGTGTCAGGAAAAGGCATCGACAAACTAAAAGCGGCTGGTTGCAAAGTAACCCTTGGCGTTATGGAAGCAGCTTGTAAAGAACATCACAAACGCTTTTTTACCTTTCACAACAAAAAACGGCCTTACATTATATTAAAATGGGCCGAAACACAAGATGGATTTATTGCTCCAAAAACCAGAAAAGAACAAAAACCTGTTTGGATTACCAATCCATATTCCAGACAGCTGGTTCACAAATGGCGAGCTGAAGAACAAGCTATTTTGGTTGGCACCAAAACGGTTTTGGAAGATAATCCCGGTTTAACGGTTAGGGATTGGACAGGAAAACATCCTGTTCGGGTGGTATTGGATAGAGCCCTTAAGCTCCCTAAACACTCTCAAATTTTTAACAATGAAGCAGAAACCTTAATAATTTCCGAAAAAGAAATCGATTTTTCCAACCAGGTAGCCAAGCAACTGGCTGATTATTTACACCAAAAGGACATACAATCCATAATTGTGGAAGGAGGAAGGGAAACACTTCAAACCTTTATAAATGAAAATCTTTGGGACGAAGCCCGTGTTTTTATTGGAAACACCAACTTTAAACAAGGGGTTAAGGCACCACATATTTCCGGTAAAATAATTTCAGAAACCATTATAGATACTGACGTGTTAAAAATTCACACAAACGAAAATTAAAAATTCCTGCTGGAGTAGATCTTGAGCAGTATAGTAGACAAAAAAAATCATGATTAAAACCCTTATATTCGATTTTGGCGATGTGTTTATAAACCTGGACAAAGAAGGCGCCATGAATCATGCACTTAGCATCTTTAAACTGGAAACCTTTACAGAAGAAATGATTGCCGTAAACAGCTTGTACGAACAAGGCTTTGTCTCTACCGAAGAATTCTTGGGATTTTATTTAGGGAACTTTCCTGAATTAACCGAAGAGGATATTCTTTACGCATGGAATTGTATTTTAAAGGATTTCCCGAAACATAGACTGGAATTTATAAAAAATCTTGCCAAAGAAAATAAATTCAAACTTATCTTATTGAGCAACACCAACACCTTACACATAGATAGCATAAAAAACGATGTGTCTTTTTACGAAGAGTTTAAAAATTGTTTCGATGCCTTTTACTTGTCACACGAAATACAGCTTAGAAAACCCAATGCTGATATTTATCAATTTGTGTTGGAAGAAAACCAACTAACACCTGAATCCTGTTTGTTTATAGACGACACAGAAGAAAACACCTTAGCAGCTGCAAAATTAGGAATTCACACATGGCATATCAATCCAAAAACTGAGGATATCACCAACTTGTTCACCATTAAAAAAGACCTATTTTGATTTATTTATTATTAAGTATTCTAGCTTCCACCTTTATTTTTATCATCTTCAAGTTATTTGATAGGTTTAAAATAAATACGCTTCAAGCCATCGTATTCAATTACGTAACGGCTTGTTTTTGTGGCTTTATAACTTCCAAAAACCCGTTAAATGTTGATGATATAGTGCAGTCTCAATGGTTTTTTGGAGCAGTGGCACTGGGTTTTTTGTTTATTGCCATATTTAATGTCATGGCAATAACATCGCAGCGTAACGGTCTTTCAGTCGCTTCGGTCGCTACCAAAATGAGTGTTATTATTCCTGTGATATTTGGTATTTATATGTATCAAGAAAGTACTGGTTTTCAAAAAATGCTAGGTATTTTACTTGCTTTGTTTGCAGTTTACTTTGTGTCTGTAAAAGAACACGCCACATTTCATTTTAAAAGCAACCTCTTGTTTCCCATAATACTGTTCTTAGGTTCTGGTATAATAGACACCTCCATTAAATTTATAGAATCCACCTATATCCAGGATGGTGGCATTCCCTTGTTTTCGGCTACCATATTTTTCTTTGCTGCTTGCTTTGGAATTGGAATCTTGATGTTCAAGATAATTGGTAAAAATTTTAAATTCAATCCTCAAAGCATTTTGGGAGGTTTGGCTTTAGGAATTGTAAATTATGCATCTATCTATTATTTACTAAAAGCCTTACATCACGAAACACTGGAGAGTTCTACCATTTTTACCATAAATAATGTAGCCATAGTCATGTTTACATCGTTGATTGGCTTAGCTCTATTTAAAGAGACACTATCTTTTAAAAACTGGATTGGTGTTGGGTTGGCCATTATTTCGATCTTATTAGTAACTTTGGCCTAATGGATAAAAAAGACAGCTACAAAACCATAACCAAACCTTCTACAGAGGTCCTATTCAAAGACAAAAACAGTAAATTTTTTGGCTATGCCTTTCCTGTGAAAAATGAAGAAGAAGTAAAAGGGCATATAGAGAACTTAAAAAAACAACATCATTCTGCCAGACATTGGTGTTATGCATACCAAATAGGCACCTTTGAAAACCAAATTCAATTTAGGGCCAATGATGATGGGGAACCCAACAACAGTGCTGGCATGCCTATCTATGGTCAGATTCAATCGTTTGAAGTAACCAACATACTCATAGTTGTAGTTAGATATTTTGGTGGTGTCAAACTTGGTGTTAGTGGCTTGATACATGCTTATAAAACTGCTGCACAAATGGCTTTGGAAGCATCAAAAATTGTTACCAAAACCATAAACAAACATTTTGAAATTCACTTTGATTATAAAAACATGAATAAAGTGATGCGCGTGATTAAAGAGCAAAACTTAAAAGTGATAAATCAAACCCTGGAATTGGATTGCAAAATAGAAATCTCTGTAAGATTAAAGAATGCCCAAAAAGTTCAAGACAGTTTTCAATCCATTTTTGAAGTGACCATTAAAGAATTGGGAAATTAAACCGTTAATTTCCCTAAAATATAATCAGGACATTTTATGGGCCTTTTGGTTTTCATGTCAATAAAAGCCAAAACGGTTGTTGCCTGCACCAAGATTTCCCCTGCTTGATTGGTAATTTCATAGTCAAATTCTATTCTTACGGCAGGTGTTTTTTTTAACTGAGTTTTTACTTTAACCACGTCATCATAAAGCGCTGACTTCTTATAATTTAAACTCATGGAAACAACAGGGAGCATGATTCCGCTTTCTTCCATTTCACGATAGGAAATCCCTTTTTTTCGGAGCCATTCTGTTCGTCCCATTTCAAGGTATAACGCATAATTTCCATGATGAACCACTCCCATTTGGTCTGTTTCACCATATCTCACTCTTATTGGTATTTCGTCGAAATTCATAGAAGTATTTAAATAATTTTTTGTAGTTTAGGCAATGCATTAAACATGAGAAAAAATTTCTTTAAATTCAATAGCAATTGATTTTTTTTTTAAGAATTTTGTTCACATATTTGTCAAGCTATAAAATCAATCAGAGAAAGCCATTTCTCTTTCAATAACTAACGTATAAATCTTTAAAACAATAATGAGTGTAACTGCGCAATCGGTATGGAATAATTGTCTTGAATTCATAAAGGATAACATTCAACCGCAAGCCTACAAAACATGGTTTGAACCAATTAAAGCAGTGAAGCTTACAGATAATTCTTTGAGCATTCAAGTACCCAGTAAATTCTTTTACGAATGGCTTGAAGAACACTACGTTAAAATTTTAAAAGTAGCCTTAACCAAGGAATTGGGGGAAACGGCCAAACTTGTTTACATTATTAAAATGGAAAACACTTATGGCAACAAACAACCTTTTACCGAAAGAATCCCAAGTTCCAACAGATCTGCCGTTAAAGCTCAAGATGTAGACATCCCACTAAACAACAAGAATCCAGAATTGCGCAATCCGTTTATTATTCCTGGAATACGCAATGTTAAAATAGAATCGCAACTCAACCCAAATTACAGTTTTGAGAATTTCCTGGAAGGGGATTCCAACCGTTTGGCCAGAAGTGCGGGATTGGCTGTGGCTTCCAAACCAGGAGGCACCTCTTTTAACCCATTGCTTATTTTTGGAGGAGTTGGTTTGGGCAAAACTCATTTAGCGCATGCCATTGGTGTTGACATTAAAGACAAATATCCTGAAAAAACGGTTTTGTATATTTCTGCTGAAAAATTTACGCAACAATATATAGATTCCGTTAAAAAGAACAATAGAAACGATTTTATCCATTTTTACCAAATAATAGACATTCTCATTATTGATGATGTACAATTCCTTTCTGGTAAATCTGGAACCCAAGATGTGTTCTTCCATATTTTCAACCATTTGCATCAAAATGGGAAACAGGTTATTTTAACCAGTGACAAAGCGCCTGTAGACATGCAGGACATTGAACAGCGTTTGCTTTCCAGGTTTAAATGGGGACTTTCGGCAGAATTGCAAAGTCCAGACTTTGAAACCCGTGTTTCCATATTAAAAAACAAGCTTTATCGTGATGGCGTGGAAATGCCTGAAGAAATTATTGAATATGTTGCCAAAAACATTAAATCCAATATTCGCGAACTGGAAGGAGCCATCATTTCCTTAATTGCACAATCTTCCTTTAACAAAAAGGAAATAACCATAGATTTAGCCAAGCAAGTTGTAGAAAAGTTTGTAAAAAACACCAAACGGGAAGTTTCCATTGATTATATCCAAAAAGTCGTTTCCGATTATTTTCAAATGGATATAGACACGCTACAATCCAAAACCAGAAAACGACATATTGTACAAGCTAGACAATTGGCCATGTTTTTTGCCAAAAAACTCACCAAAGCGTCTTTAGCTAGCATTGGCTCTCAAATTGGAAAAAGAGACCATGCCACTGTGCTTCACGCATGTAAAACGGTGGACAATTTAACTTCAACAGACAAACAGTTTAGAAAATATGTTGAAGACCTTTCAAAAAAATTATCGGTTTAAATTCAATTCATTAATAAATCATAAACTATTATGACTAAAATTCTAATGGTATGTTTAGGTAATATTTGCCGTTCGCCATTAGCAGAAGGCATCTTAAAATCCAAGCTTCCTCAAGAATCGTTTTTTGTAGATTCAGCCGGAACTGGTGATTATCATGTGGGTGATCTTCCAGACAAACGCTCCATTAAAGTTGCTGAAAAATACGGTTTGGATATTACCAATCAACGAGGCAGACAATTTACTGTTGCAGATTTTGACGCATTTGATCTTATCTATGTCATGGATGAATCCAACTTCAAAAATGTAACAAAACTTGCCAGGAACGACAAAGACTTAAAAAAAGTAAAAATGATTTTGGATGAAATTTACCCAAACCAAAATTATAACGTACCAGACCCGTATACAGGAGGCATTCAAGGATTTGAAAGCACCTATAAAATGCTAGACGAAGCCTGTGTACAAATAGCAAAAAAATTGCTTAAATAATTGACTTTGAAAGTATTTTTTAGTTTTCTTATGTGATTTTTTAGTAATTTGTATTACTAATCCAAAAAATATCAATAAGATGAAATTCCATACCACAATTTTAGTGCTTTTATTATTTCCTTGTTTTCTCTTTTCACAAGAAATTGAACTAAGCCTGGTTGCTTCTGGTTTCAACGATCCTTTGAGCATCAGGAACGCTGGAGACGATAGATTGTTTATTGTGGAACAAGGAGGGTATATTAAAATAATCAATTCTGATGGCTCTGTAAACAACACCTCTTTTTTAGATATAGATTCCAAGGTTTTAAGTGGTGGTGAAAGAGGTTTGTTGGGCTTGGCCTTTCATCCGCAATATGCATCAAACGGTTATTTTTATGTAAATTACACTGATAACAATGGTGATACCGTGGTTTCTAGATATACTGTAAATCCACCTGATGCCAATACAGTCAGTGCAAGCACAGAAGTAATATTATTAACTGTTACCCAACCCAACAGCAACCATAATGGTGGCGATTTAGCTTTTGGAAATGATGGATATTTATATATTGGGCTTGGAGATGGAGGTTCCAGTGGAGACCCAGGAGATAGAGCCCAAGATTTAACTACTTTATTAGGCAAAATGCTACGCATAGATGTAAACAGTTCCAGTGGAGGCTTGAATTATGCCATTCCAGCAGACAACCCATTCCCTAATGCTCAAGAACCAAATGCCTTACCTGAAATTTGGGCTTATGGTTTAAGAAATCCTTGGAGGTTTTCTTTTGACAGACAAACTCACGATCTTTGGATTGGAGATGTTGGTCAAGGACAGATAGAAGAAATAGATATGGTTCCTTTAAATCAAGCTGCTGTTAATTATGGTTGGCGTTGTTACGAGGGAAATCAAGTATATGACACTTCCGGCAACTGTCCTAGCGACACCAGCGAATTGACTTTTCCTGTTTCACAATACACGCATACCACCAGTGGCAACTTTAAATGCTCTATTACGGGAGGTTACAGATATCGTGGAACAGCTCAAGCCAATCTTAGTGGTTTGTATTTTTTTGCAGATTATTGCAGTAATGAAATTGGTATCCTGGAAAACAATGGAGGTACCTGGAACATGACTTTTACAGAGCCCTATTCCGGCAATGGCTGGACTGGTTTTGGTGAAGATGTGAATGGCGAAATATACATAGCTGGAATAGACTCAGGAAATATTTATAGAATATTGGATGCCAGTTTGGGAATTGCAGAAAACACTTTGTTACAAATAAAAATGTATCCTAATCCTGCCAGCAATTCGTTTATAGTTAAAAGCAACAATCCACAAGTTGTCATTGAATCCATACATATTTATAACCTTCAAGGTAAACTTATAAAATCCATTACAAAAAATACAGCTTCTGAAATTCACATAGATACCAAATCCTTAGCCGCAGGTTTGTATTTAACAGAGGTAATCTCAAAATCTGGTTCTAAAACAACTCATAAACTCCTTATCAAATAACGAATTAATGACAAGCCCTTACGGAAAACTATACTTGATACCTACCACTCTTGGAGATACTGCTCCATTGGAAGTTTTACCAATTTCAGTAAAAAAAATTGTGGAACAAGTAGATGTTTACATTGTTGAAAACGAAAAAACTGCCAGACGTTTTATAAAACAAATAAAACCAAGCAAAAAACAAGCTAGCTTACAGGTATTCCTTTTAAACAAATTTACGGATCCCAGTGAACTCCCTGGTTTTTTAGAGCCTTGTCTGCAAGGCAAGCACGTTGGTTTGATTTCTGAAGCCGGCTGTCCAGCCATTGCAGACCCTGGAGCAGATGTGGTTATGTTGGCACACAAACAAAACATTCAAGTGGTTCCATTGGTTGGTCCTTCCTCCATTGTTTTGGCTCATATGAGTTCTGGTATGAATGGTCAAAGTTTTGCCTTTAACGGCTATTTACCTATTGATAAAGTGGAAAGAAAAAAAGAATTGAAACGTTTGGAACAACTGTCCTACAGCCAAAACCAATCGCAATCGTTCATAGAGACACCTTATAGAAACAACAAATTGCTGGAAGATATTTGTCAGGCTTTAAACGACATGACACTGGTTTGTGTGGCCTGTGACATTACATTAGCTACCGAATACATAAAAACACAAACAGTAGCAGCATGGAAAAAAAATAGTGTAGACCTTCACAAAAGACCTACACTATTTATTATTCATAAAGAATAAAATCTAAGCCGAATGTTTTACTTTGGCTTTTCTGTTTGGTTTGATTTTAGACGTATCGTAACCAGAGAATTTTTTTATGTAATAAGAAATAGAAGTTCCGTAGGCATCCTTAAAGCCATTGGCTCCATAACTTCTTAAATATTTTTTGACATTTCCTGGTCCAGCTAAATGTGCAGCTGCCAAAATCCCTGATTCTGTTATCTTAGTTCCATTTAAGACTTTTCCGGAAAAACGCTTGATGTCTTTCCTTAAAATCCATTTATTACGTTCAGCATTTGCAATAAAAGCTTTTTCCTGTAGTTCTGGATTGCTTAAAAAATGAACCGGATTGTGAATGCCTATCAACTTTAGGGTTTCTTTTCCAAATTGATATTTCCCCAGATAACCAAAGGTGTTAACTGTAAAGTAATCACCACCAGATTCCTTAAATCCCAGGGCTTCTTTAAAACCAATTAAGGATTTTCCTAAGGTAGGGGAATAAGGTACTTGAGGTTCGTGCACAGGAAATAAGTTGTCTTGGACAACTTCGCCATGATCAACATCGTTAGACGCGTATCTTGGTGATGTGTAGTTTTTTTCTTTAACCGATTTATTCATGTAAATCGATCCAAACAATAAGAAACATATTGTAAGTGATAGGGCTAAATAACTTCCAATATTTTTTATCATATCTTTAAATTTCTTCAGTAAAAATCCATGTGATAATTACTTGAAAATTTCAGCATGCAAAGATAGCACATTTTTTTAATATCTGAAAATTAATCGATTAAGTGTTCCTAAAAGTAGATTCCATGGAACTTTATGCCATTTTTATCGTTAAACTCCAAGGCTGGAAAAGGTACTTTTATCACGTTAAAAACGTCAAAAATTGTTCTTAAAACATGTGAATTTGTCTTTATTCGAGTTAAATCCAGATCCAAACTTAAATAGAATTGCCTATAAGGGTTTTGCTCTTGTACCACATCGTTATCATTGGTATTGGAACCAGAAATCATACCTTCTGCTCCATAACCAAGAGCTACATTTAGCCAAGAAGGGATTTTACTTTCCTTAAAAAAAGCATGCAAATTTAAACTCAACCAATAGGTTTGACCGTTATAATCTTTTAAAAATTCTTCTGAAAACCCGTTGCCCAACACCTCTGGGTTCTGTGGTGCATAATCGGTTCTATGAAACGAATATTTTATGGTAAACCGTTGCTCTTTCCATAATAGTTCTTGACCTACGTACAAACCTGCACCCGTAACATTGGCTGCCATATCTCCCCACGAAAAGCCCCATTCTTCAGAATACCCATCAAAAACTTCTACAACTGTTAAAAAAGCAACACCAATGGTAGAACCATAAATAAGCTGGTCTTGTTTACTTACTCCACTCCAGTGCAAGGTATTGGCTCCTAACCTACCAAGTTGATAAGCTGAAAACACATGTCCTAGCTTATCCATTTGCAACCATTGGTTGTTATCATTTAACGTATGGAACTTGGATTTGGGATAATCGGCATACCATAACTGGTTCAAACCTACCAAAGTTAGAGTAGCCATGGTTGCTTCAGTAATTACCACAGCATTGCGTCTAAAAGTGTTTAAGGTATCGCTTGGCTTTAAAAATTGATTTAGCTTACTCTGTGAAAAAGAAATATTTGCCATAAAAAAAGCCAAACATCCCGTAACGATATGTTTATCATATTTTCCCAAGGTTATCTATTAATCCCTTGTGAAGACAAGTACCTTTGATATTCCCTTGCATTGGCATTATGTTGACTAAGGGTTTTGGCAAATTTATGATAGCCTAATCTGTTGGCATCTGCAGCAAAATAGAGATATTGGTGCTTTTCCGGGTTTAAAACTGCATCTATGGCAGAAATATCTGGCATGGTAATTAATCCTGGTGGTAAACCAGCGTACATATAGGTATTGTATGGCGAATTGATGTCTTTATGCTTATTTAAAACACGTTTTATCACGGTGTTTTGATATTCTGGCAACTGATAAGCAGCAAATTTTAAAGTAGGATCAGCCTGTAATGGCATACCTATCCGTAACCTATTTAAATACACACCTGCAATTCTTGGCTGTTCTGCTGCCTGTTTGGACTCCTCGTGCACAATAGATGCCAAGGTCATCACTTCGGTTTGCGTTAACCCAAGGGCTTTAGCTTTGGCTTTTCTATTGTCATTCCAAAAACGCTTGTATTCTTTCAACATTCTTTCCCGAAATTCTGTTGCAGAGGTATTCCAGAAAAACTCATAACTGTTTGGAATGTACATTCCTAAAGCAGTAGCTTCAGAAAAGGAATGTTCAGCAAGAAAACCCTTATCGTGCATCACCTCAACCAATTTTAAGCTATCTGCTTCAATTTGCATGGAAATTCTACCAGCGAGAGCCTTTAAGTTTGGTTGGTTGTTGAAAGCCAGCTGTAATGGTACGTTTTTGCTTCTTATGGAATTTATAATATCGTTATTGTTCATCCCCTTTTTTATAATAAAACGTCCAGCTTTGATATTGTTTATGTATTTTTTTTGTTTGGCCAGGGCATCAAACTTTTCAATATCTTTCAATAAAGGTTTTAATTGCTCCCTAACATCTGTATAAGTAGCGTTTGTAGGCACATAAATATAAGCCTGTTCGTTATTGAAAGCTGTGTTGTCCACTAACATCACACCATACACATAGTTTGCAAACAAACCAGCGATCACTAGCCCAATAAGGGCAATTGCAAGAAGAATCTTTTTAAAATACATTAATTTATACGTTGAAGTAAATATTCGTTTTTATAAGAACCATTTACAAGGTTCCAGTCTTTTTTTAACCCAATAATTTCAAAACCGTGTTTGGAAAACAGGTTAAGGCTTGCTTGGTTGTCTTCAGAAATATTGCAATACAATTGATGCAGGTTTAAATGTGTATTACAATATTTAATCAGTAGTCCTAAAGCTTCATTACCAACACCTTTTTGTCTTTCTGAGGTTTCTTTAATTAAAATACCCACTCCTGCCCTACTGTTTTTAAAATCGAAATCAAAAAGGTCTATCATTCCCAGTGCTATATCGTTATAATTTGAAATCACCAAACGCAGTTGTTTGACTTCAAAGATATCTTTGTGTGCATTTTCCAAATATTGTTTTATTAAAAACCTGGAATATGGCGTTTGTGTGTTACTGATTTCCCAAACAGACTCATGGTTTTCTATGGCATGGACAAAGTCTAGATCTTCTGGTTCCAAAGCCCTTAAATATATATCTTTTCCTTTTAATGTTAGCATGTTATAGAGCCTTTAAAAACCTGTTCGGCTGGACCAATAAGCCAAATGTTGTTGTATGTATCTTTGTTCTTTTCAAAGGACACCTGCAGATTGCCTCCTTCTGTCTCCAAAACAATAAGCTTGTTCTTGGTTTCACCTGTTACATACATTGCCAAGGCCACAGCTGTAACTCCAGTGCCACAAGATAAGGTTTCATCTTCCACTCCACGTTCGTAAGTTCTTACTTGAAACCTGTTGTCAGACAGTTTTTTTACAAAATTAACATTGGTTCCCTCATCCTTATACGGGTTTCCATATCGAATTTTTGAACCGAGTTCTTTAACATCCATATTTTTTAGTTGTGTTTCCATTTGCACATGATGTGGTGAACCTGTATTTAAAAACACATGTTGATTATGAATTTCTACAGAAAGCACATCCTGCATTTGCAGTTTTACAACGTGGTTATCCAAAATGGCATGATGCAAACCATCTATGGCCTCGAAAGTGGCTTTATTTTCGATAATTCCTAAAAATTTGGCAAATGCCGTTAAACAACGGCCTCCATTGCCACACATGGAACTCTCGTTACCATCGGCATTAAAATAAACCATTTTAAAATCCCATTTTGGATGGTTTTCCAACAAAATAAGTCCATCTGCACCAATGCCAAAACGTCTGTTACAGAGTTTGGCAACCAGTTTGGTATTGTTTTTGTCGAATATTTGTTGACGATTATCAATCATCACAAAATCGTTTCCAGTTCCTTGATATTTGTAAAATGTTAATTCCATAAGCATGGCAAATATAAGAATTAACATGGTTTAATGTCATGTTAAATGCACGTTAAATACGACGTTAAAAATCGTTAAAACTGAAAAACAGATTCAATAAAAAATTAATTTTAATCGTTATAAAAAATTATAAACCCGTTTAAACCTAATAACAATATATACAATGAAAAAGATTTTAACCCTAGTATTAGTTTCTGTGTTAGGTGGAGCTATTACGCTTTCTGCCTATAAATTCTTTTTAGAAGAAAACAACACCCATAACCTATCGCAAGCTGAAGTTTCGCCTTTGTCATTGCCAGTAAACAATTTTTCAAACTCTAGTTTCATTCCTGAAAACAGCATAGATTTTACCCATGCTGCCGAAAAAACCATTCATACGGTAGTACATGTTAAAAACACCACTATGGGAAGTTCTGGACAAATGACCTTTGAAGATTTATTCTATGGAAGGTCGCCTCAAAGACCACAAATAGGGTCTGGTTCTGGTGTTATCATATCACCAGATGGTTACATCATTACCAACAATCACGTGATTGCAGGTGCAAGTGAGTTAACCATTACCTTAAACGACAACAGCACTTATGAAGCTGAAATTATAGGCTCTGATAACAAAACCGATATTGCTTTATTGAAAATTGAAGCAGACCATGAGTTACCATACACCACTTTTGGGGATAGCGACCAAGCAAAAATTGGTGAGTGGGTTTTGGCTGTTGGAAATCCGTTTAATTTAAACTCTACTGTAACAGCAGGCATCATCAGTGCCAAGTCCAGGGATTTAACAGGTAAAAACACACAATCCTTTATACAAACAGATGCAGCAGTAAATCCTGGAAACTCTGGAGGTGCTTTGGTGAATTCCAATGGTGATTTAATTGGTATCAATACAGCCATTTCGTCCCAAACAGGCTCCTACATTGGATATTCGTTTGCCGTACCAAGCAATATTGCCAAAAAAGTTGTTCAAGACCTTATTGAATTTGGAAATGTACAAAATGGCATTTTAGGTGTTACTGGAGGTGCCTTAAACAGTAGTTTTGCCGAAAGGTTGAGCGTAAACGAAACAGAAGGTTTTTATATAGACTCGGTTGAAGAACATTCGGGTGCTTTTGAAGCTGGTTTGAAATCTGGTGATATCATCAAAAAAATAGACCACGTTAAAATTTCCAAGTTCTCAGATTTAACAGGCTATTTAAGTACCAAACGTCCAGACGATGTGGTTCAGGTTACTTATTTAAGAAACGGTCATTTAAAAGAAACGCCTGTGACCTTGGTAAGAAATCAAACCTATACCATTCCGCAATTGGGTATAGTAAAAAACGCCACAAAAGAAGAACTTAAAAAATACAACACTGCCAATGGTGTTAAAATTTCAAGATTGGGACAAACCTATTCCAAGTATTTACGAGCCAATGGTGTTAAAGAAGGAGACATAGTGACTTCCATAAACAACAATAAGGTATATAATGTGGATGATGTTCAGGAAATAATAAGAAACAAATCGGTTTACGAGCCGTTAAGAATAGAACTCATCAATTCCAATGGTGAAGTGGAACGATATAATTTCAATTAAAAAAACACCAAATAAAAAGAATATGGAATCCTTCAGAATAACCCTGAAGGATTTTTATTTTACAAAAACTGGTTCAAATACCACTTAAATATCATATTTTTGCAACCAAATTCAACTAGGCAACATAACTAAGTTGAAAATATTAACAACACACTAAATATTTAATACAATGAGTTTTAACGAGACTTATGAAAACGAATTGGCTTTTCAAGCAGACAGAAGAAAGGCTACTGTAGAGTTTATTAAAATTGTTAGCGACCTTTGGTACGACAAATCTATTGAATTGGTACTTTTTAGAAACCAGTTAATAGACAGAAACGTAAGCCAAATTTTAAACCTACACGAGTATGCTGGCGAATTTGTTCAAAAACCAATTTCCATTTTCGATTCTGTGGAAATTGCACAAGCCATCCAAACCTTGGATTTACCTCCTGCAAAATTGGATATTGGTAAATTAACTTATGAATTTCATTTAGAAGAAAAAAAATATAGCAATGCTTTGGCTTTTGTTGCAGACAAATTAAAGGATGCCAATAAGGACAATGTCATTCAACCAAAAGATGTTATTTTATATGGTTTTGGTAGAATTGGACGTTTAGTTGCCAGAGAATTGATGACACGTACAGGAAAAGGAAGTCAGTTGCGTTTAAGAGCCATTGTTACCCGTGGTGCCATCGATCAAACAGTATTGGAAAAAAGAGCTTCGTTATTAAGAAACGATTCGGTTCATGGTGATTTTTCCGGAACGGTTGTAGCAGATTTAAAAAACAGTGCTTTAATTATAAACGGAACCACAGTCAATATTATTTCAGCTAACAATCCAGAAGATATAGATTATACCAAGTATGGCATTAATCATGCTTTAGTTATAGATAACACAGGTGCTTTTAGAGATAAAGAGGCTTTAAGCAGACATTTAAACTCTAAAGGTGTAGATAAAGTATTATTAACTGCTCCTGGAAAAGGGGTTCCAAACATTGTTCATGGTGTAAACCATTTAGAAAACAATCCAGATACGGTAGATATTTTCTCTGCAGCATCTTGTACAACCAATGCAATTACCCCTATTTTAAAAGCAGTTGAAGATTCACTAGGTGTAAAAAGTGGACACCTTGAAACCATACATGCTTATACAAACGACCAGAATTTAGTGGATAACTTCCATAAAAAATACCGTCGTGGACGTGCTGCTGCGCTAAACATGGTTATTACCGAGACTGGAGCTGGAAGTGCTGTGGCTAAAGCCTTACCTGCTTTAGAAGGGAAATTAACCTCCAACGCCATTCGAGTGCCTGTCCCTAATGGATCTTTAGCTATACTAAGTTTAGAACTGGAAAAAGAAACTTCTTTGGAAGGCATCAATGCCATTATAAAAAAATATGCTCTTGAAGGCGATCTAGTGGAACAAATTAAATACGAATTAAGCGACGAACTTGTTTCCAGCGATATTGTTGGCAGCTCTGCTCCTTCAATTTACGACAGTAAAGCAACCATTGTAAGAAAAGATGGCAAAAACGTCTTGTTATACATTTGGTACGATAACGAATATGGCTATAGCCATCAAGTAATCAGATTGGCAAAATACATTGCAAAAGTGAGACGTTACACGTATTATTAGTAGATAAAACATCTAAAATATCATTTCAATCGTATATACAAAAGCCTCGCAATCGTGAGGCTTTTTAATTATAATCTACAGATACTTAACTTAATTTATTATTTTCGTAAACAACAAAACCTAACAAAGCCCAATGAAAGCGTTTAAATTTTTTACCATTACCTTAATTTTACTATGTAGTTTCAACACCTTACAAGCCCAAACCGAAACCTCTGATGAAGACGATAAGCTATCTTTGGACAACAGTACCATCAACAATCAATTTGAATACGTGCTTCAAAAATCCGGCGATTTTAGAGGCACCAATGGTTCCATGTATGAAGCCGTAAAACGCAGCATGTTAACAACCTTACAGGCACACACCAATGATACCTTAAAAACCTTACGAAAAGATCTTGCAGACACACAGGCCATGGTGAAGACGCAAGCAAATGAAATTTCTGAACTAAAAACCAATCTTTCAAACACACAAGCTTCGTTGGAAAAAACCACCAACGAAAAAAACAACATGTCCTTGTTTGGTTTGCAAATGAGCAAATCCAGCTACAATGTCCTAATGTGGTCCATTATTGGTATTTTATTGGCCATGTTGATGCTGTTTATCTACAAATACAAAAACAGTCATGTTATTACCAAGGAAGCCAAAAAAGCACTGGAAGAAATAGAAGTAGAGTTTGAAGAACATAGAAAAACAGCCTTGGAACGCGAACAAAAAGTAAGGCGTCAGCTTCAAGACGAATTGAACAAACAAAAAGGAATTTAAACACACTTTTTGTATCTTAGACATATTTAAAATCTGTAAATTCACATTTACAGATTTTTTTTTTATTCCATATTTGTTTTTAGATACGTTTCAACAAATTTATTTAGTTGCTATCCAAACCCATCTAAGGTTTGTGATATTGATAAGTTTACAAAACTTCAAATCCAAACCTAAAATTTCCTAAAACATTTAAAGTATATTTGCTGTCCTAAAGTATTGTCATGCGTATCGATATTATAACTGTTTTACCAGAATTACTTAAAAGTCCGTTTGAAGCATCCATTCTTAAAAGAGCCATTGAAGCTGGATTGGTGGAGGTATATTTTCATAATTTACGGGATTACACAACCGATAATTACAAGACTGTGGACGATTACCAATTTGGTGGTGGCGCAGGTATGGTGATGATGGTAGAACCTATAGACAAATGCATTACCAAACTAAAATCTGAACGCGAATACGAAGAAGTGATCTATATGACACCAGATGGGGAAACCTTAAACCAAGGCATTGCCAATCAGTTATCCTTAAAAGAGAATATTATTATTTTGTGTGGTCATTATAAAGGTGTGGACCAACGAGTGCGCGATCATTTTATCACTAGGGAAATATCCATTGGAGATTATGTATTGTCTGGGGGAGAACTTGGAGCAGCTGTGTTGTGTGATGCCGTAATCAGGCTTATTCCTGGTGTTTTGGGCAATGAAACCTCTGCCCTAACCGATTCTTTTCAGGATAATTTGCTGGCACCTCCCATTTATACTCGTCCAAGAGACTATAAAGGTTGGCAAGTTCCGGAAGTCTTATTTAGTGGCAATTTTCCTGAAATTGAAAAATGGCGGGAAGAAAAAGCTTACGAGCACACCAAAAAAAGACGTCCCGATTTACTTAAAGATTAAACTTAAAAACTATAACAAGGAATGAGAGGTTTGCGAATTAGGGATTGGGATTCTTACAAATTTGATTTTATGTGCTATCCAAAGCTGAAAAATTATCTAAAAAAACTTTTACCCCATAACTTAAAACTCAAAACTTTTTAACTATATTTGCAGCCAATTTCGGGTTAACCTCTGGCGAGAATCGTGAATGTTGTTTCGAATTAATTATAATTAAATTTAAAGATATGGAATCTTTAGTAAAATTTGTACAAGACGAGTTTGTAACAAAAAAAGATTTTCCAGAGTTCAAAGCTGGAGACACAATTACAGTTTACTATGAAATTAGAGAAGGAGACAAAGTTCGTACTCAGTTCTTTAGAGGAGTAGTAATCCAAAAAAGAGGTTCTGGAGCTTCTGAGACATTTACCATTAGAAAAATGTCTGGAACAATAGGTGTAGAACGTATCATACCTATCAACATGCCAGCCTTACAAAAAATTGAAGTGAACAAAAAAGGTAAAGTTCGTAGAGCTCGTATCTATTACTTCAGAGGTCTTACTGGTAAAAAAGCAAGAATCAAAGAAAGCATGAAACGTTAATAAACGTTTAATAACCTTGAAAAGCCCTGTAAACACAGGGCTTTTTTTATTAACTTTTGTTAATAACGTTGGTTCATAAATAGTTGATATCTAATGTCTTAAATAATTTGTTTTTTTAAACACTTACCCTATTTTAGCTAAAGAATTTATAAACAACGTTTTGTTGGTTTCATGAAAATGAATTAGTTATAGACTCTTAAAAAGAAACGTTCTTTATTATAATTGTTTTTTGAGGTTTCAAGGTGACATGTGTATGCGTGTTCAACCAAGAAATCATGATGCTTTTTTCAAGTGTTGTTTGTTCAGTCAGTCAATATCTTAAAAAGTTGAAAGTATTCACAATAATATTTGCGAAAGCCCATGTTATTAAGAATGCAATGATGGACAAGTTGTATCTTGTGAAAACGATCTACAACTAGAAAATCATCAAGAAAAACAATTAAACGGAAACATTTCGGCAACCCGTCAATACATTTTGACAGTTGTATTAAACGAATGTTTCTATTGAAATAGTGATACTTGAACCGAAAAGTATAGATGAAAATTTTGTACTATTCAGTAGCAATACAGGATTAGGTCACGTTAACTGTTTCAAAGAAAGCCATGTCAAAAATAGATTTAGGTCTATTGTGATATGGCTTTTGTTTTTATACAATCTTTCTATCTTTACTACTTAAAGAACCTATTCCGTACATGAACTTACCATTAATTACAGATCAAGATTATACTAAAGTAGATTATACAAAAACCGAATTGCCAAAAGCAGAATATGACAATTGCACCTTTGTGGATTGCAATTTTTCTGAAACCCAACTTTCAAACAACATGTTTATAGATTGCGAGTTTGTAAACTGCAATTTGAGCAACGTTAATGTAAAACATACCACGTTTAAAGATGCAACTTTTAACGAATGCAAATTGATAGGTATTGTTTTTACGGAATGCAACCCATTCTTAATGTCTTTTGCCTTTATTAAGAGTAATCTTTCATTTTCTTCCTTTTTTGAATGCAAACTCAACAAAACCGTTTATGATACCTGTTATTTGGAGAATGTTGAATTCTCAAAAGCCAATTTAAGCCAGGCCATTTTCAAGGATTGCAATTTGTTTAAGAGTACCTTTAACAACACCAATTTGGAGAAAGCAAATTTTAAAACTTCCTACAATTTTTATATCAATCCACAATTGAACAGTTTAAAGCTTGCCAAATTTTCAAAGGAAGGTGCTTTAAATTTATTAAAAATCTATCAATTGGACATAGATTGATTAAATTCCCAATAGCTAAATAGTTATTTTATCAACTTCATAAATTATGTGTGTTTAGGCTGTTCAACAGTAAAAAACTGTTTGAAAATTCATATATTTGCTTGGCTTAAAAATCAAGCAATTCTATTAAACAAAACTTAATATTCTTATGGCAAAATCAGCTACTATTATTTATACAAAAACAGATGAAGCACCAGCATTGGCTACCTATTCCTTTTTACCAATTGTGGAATCGTTTACCAAACCAACTGGAGTTCAAATAGAAACAAAAGATATTTCATTGGCACATAGAATTTTAGCTGTTTTTCCTGACTATTTAACTGATGCCCAAAAAGTAAGTGACGATTTAGGTATTTTGGGCGAAATGGTTAAACAACCAGAGGCAAACATTATTAAATTACCTAATATAAGCGCCTCCATTCCCCAACTTAAAGTTGCCATTGAAGAGCTTCAAGCCAAAGGTTTCAAGCTGCCAAACTATCCAGACGAACCAAAAAACGATTCGGAAAAAGACATTAAATCACGTTATGATAAAGTTAAAGGAAGTGCTGTAAACCCTGTGCTTCGTGAAGGAAACTCAGACAGGCGTGCTCCAAAAGCCGTTAAAAATTATGCCAAAAAAAATCCTCATTCCATGGGAGCTTGGAGTAAAGACTCCAAAACCCATGTGGCAACAATGAGTAAAGGAGATTTTGCCCATAACGAAAAATCGGTAACCTTAAATGAAGCAACAACAGTTTCCATTCAGTTTAAAGCTAGCAATGGAGAAACTGAAATCTTAAAAAATCAGCTAAATCTCTTAAAAGGTGAAATTATTGATGCCACAGTTTTAAGTAAAAAAGCCCTAATTGAGTTTTTGGAAAATCAAGTTAAAGATGCCAAAGACAAAGGAGTGCTTTTTTCTTTACACATGAAAGCAACCATGATGAAAGTGAGCGATCCTATTATTTTTGGTCATGCTGTTAAAGTGTTTTTCAAGGATTTGTTTGCAAAACATGGGGAAACATTCAAATCGTTAGGGGTTGATGTTAATAACGGGTTTGGGAATTTAGTTGAAAAATTAGAAGAACTTCCTGCAAACAAACGCGAGGAAATAGAACAAGATATTAAAACAATTTACCACAATGGTCCTGACTTGGCCATGGTAAACAGCAATAAAGGCATAACCAATTTACACGTTCCAAGCGATGTGATTATTGATGCATCCATGCCAGCTATGATTAGAACATCGGGACAAATGTGGAATGCAGAAGGCAATCAACAGGATACCAAAGCCGTAATTCCAGATAGCAGTTATGCTGGAATTTATACAGCAACCATTGATTTTTGCAAAGAACATGGAGCTTTCGACCCTACCACCATGGGCTCTGTTCCAAACGTAGGACTTATGGCGCAAAAAGCTGAAGAATATGGTTCCCATGATAAAACTTTCGAAATAAAATCTGCAGGAACTGTAAGTGTTATAGACGCTTCAGGAAACACTTTAATTGAGCATGACGTAGAAGCTGGAGATATTTGGCGTATGTGTCAAACTAAAGATGCACCAATTCAAGATTGGGTGAAACTAGCGGTTACTAGGGCAAGGGCTTCACAAACTCCTGCTGTTTTTTGGTTGGATGAAAACAGGGCACATGATGCTGAACTCATCAAAAAAGTAAACACCTATCTAAAACAACTGGACACTGCCGGTTTAGATCTTAGGATACTATCTCCAATAGAGGCTACCAAGTTTACCCTGAAACGAGTAAAAGATGGAAAAGACACTATTTCGGTTTCCGGAAATGTTTTAAGGGATTATTTAACCGATTTATTCCCTATTTTAGAACTAGGTACAAGTGCTAAAATGTTATCCATTGTTCCATTGATGAATGGTGGTGGTTTATTTGAAACAGGTGCTGGTGGTTCTGCACCAAAACATGTACAACAACTTTTGGAAGAAAACCATTTACGTTGGGATTCTTTAGGTGAGTTTTTAGCATTGGCTGTCTCCTTGGAGCATTTAAGTGAGGTAACAAACAATCCTAAAGCTTTAATCCTTGGAGAAGCATTGGATCTTGCTACTGAAAAATTGTTGGACAATAAAAAAGGGCCTTCAAGAAAAGTTGGGGAAATAGACAACAGAGGAAGTCATTTTTATTTAGCCATGTATTGGGCTGAAGCTTTAGCAAATCAAACAAAAGATCCAGATTTACAAAGAATATTTATTCCTATAGCTAAACAACTCAAGGATAATGAAACACTTATTATGCAGGAGTTGAACGAGGTTCAAGGACAAACCACAAATCTTGGTGGCTATTATGAGCTGGACGAAAGAAAAACAAAACAGGTTATGAGACCTAGCCAAACGTTTAATACCATTTTGCAATCCATTAATTAAAATAATATTATGTTAATTAAAGCTCCTTCTAGGAGCTTTTTTTATAACTTTAGTAAAAATTGCTACATTAATGACTACAAGAATACTCTGGTTATTTATAATTATCGGATTGAAATCCCATGATGTTTTTTCTCAAGATAAAGTCACTTTAAGTGGTGTGGTTTCCGATGCTGAAAGCAATGAAACACTAATTGGAGTAAATATTTTGTTCCCAGAATTGCAAACAGGAGCAACCACAAACGAATACGGTTTTTATTCCATAACCATTCCTAAGGGAACCTATCAATTGGTTATTAGTTATCTTGGATATAGCGATATATCAGAAACTATTTTCCTGGAAGAAAATTTAAACAAAAATTTCAGTTTATCTGAAGCCATAGAAAGCTTAAACGAAGTTGTTATTAAAGAAAATGTGGAAAAACTAAATATTAGAAAACCACAAATGAGCATCAATTCTTTAACTTCAAACACCATAAAACAAATACCTGTTGTTTTTGGTGAAGCTGATGTTATTAAAGCCATAACCTTGCTTCCTGGTGTTACAAATGCAGGAGAAGGGTCTTCCGGATTTAATGTACGTGGTGGAGCTGCAGATCAAAATTTAATACTTTTGGATGAAGCAACCATTTACAATTCCTCTCACCTATTCGGTTTCTTTTCGGTTTTCAATCCAGATGCCATTAAAGATTTAAAATTATATAAAGGTGGTATTCCTGCCAGATATGGAGGACGTGTTTCCTCTGTTCTGGATATTTATCAAAAAGAAGGGAATAGCAATAAGTTTCATGTTAATGGTGGTATTGGTTTGATATCCAGCAGGCTTTTGGCAGAAGGCCCTCTAAACAAGGGAAAAGGTTCTTTTTTATTGGGAGGAAGAGCAACTTATGCACATCTATTTCTACCTTTGTTCGACATAGAAAACAAAGCTTATTTTTACGATTTAAACACTAAAATAAGTTATAGGTTAAATCAAAACAACAATGTGTACCTATCTGGATATTTTGGTAGGGATGTGTTTAGTATAACCGATAGTTTTAAAAATACCTATGGCAATTCCATCTTAAATTTTAGATGGAACCATTTGTTCTCAGACAAGCTGTTTTCTAACCTGTCTTTAATCTATTCCGATTATTATTATGGTTTGGATCTAGGATTTATAGAATTTAACTGGAATTCTGGAATTAGAAACTTTAACCTTAAATACGATTTAAAACATTATATAAGCAACAACATAAAATTGCAATATGGTTTAAACAGTATTTATCATAAATTCAATCCAGGAGAAATTGAACCTTCCACACCAGATTCCGGTATCAATGCAGAAAAACTGATAGATAAGTATGCATTGGAAAACGCCCTTTATATTGATGTTGAACAGCAAATATCCAATAGGTTCATGGTATCTTATGGTTTAAGATACAGTTCCTTTTTACGTTTAGGACAAGATGAATTAAATACCTACGCAAATGATCAAGCTGTAATTTTTAATGAAGATTTACAAATATATGAAAAGTCCGATCCTACAGGAACCGAAAAATTTAAACGTAGCGATGTTATAGAGTCCTTTGGGAATTTTGAACCCAGATTGGCTTTAGCATACGAATTAAACGGCAGCTCCTCCATTAAAGCCAGTTATAATAGAATGAGCCAGTATTTACATTTGTTATCCAATACCAGCTCACCTACTCCATTGGATATATGGACCCCAAGTGGAAAATATGTAAAACCTCAAATTTTAGATCAGGTTGCCTTGGGGTATTTTAAAAATTTTAAAGACAACACTTATTCTTTGGAAATAGAAACTTTTTACAAAAAAGTTAAAAACAGAATTGATTATATAGATGGTGCAGATTTAATTGCAAACAATGCCATCGAGCAAATTATTTTAAATGGAGAAGCTAAAGCGTATGGCCT
>Ga0209475_10000909_pt1 | contig 44811 bp, 37 predicted proteins | sample tdDd471_FD_187128 | JGI IMG/M metagenome (GOLD analysis project Ga0209475, IMG submission 187128) | Marine sediment microbial communities from the Atlantic coast under amendment with organic carbon and nitrate - tdDd47.1 (SPAdes)... | ecosystem: Environmental > Aquatic > Marine > Coastal >... | reverse complement strand
ATCAATTAAAACTGTTACCGAGCTGCAAAATGGCACCGAAGTGTGATCAGCATGGATGAGAACAGGCGATCAGCTTCGGTGAGAATGAGCGATCAACTTCATGAGAATACACACATGTTATATATTGAGGTTTTCCGCAATATTCCTCTGCTATTACAAATACTCTTTTGGTATTTTGCTGTTTTAAGTCCTTTACCATCACCGCGTCAAAGTATCAGTTTATTTGCCGGAATCGAATTAAATGTCCGCGGGCTTTATCTGCCCGCACCCGTTCCCGAACCTGGGTTCTCCTTTACGCTTTGGGCTCTACTTGCGGCGATTATTATCAGTTATATTTTTTATCGCTGGGCTAAGAAAAAACATGACGAAAGTGGAAAACAGTTTCCTGTATTTTTTAGTGTTTTAGGTTTAATCATTTTTCTACCTGGAATGGCATTTTTCATTTCTGGCTCACCATTAAGTTGGAACTATCCTGAGCTAAAAGGATTTAACTTTAGCGGTGGGATGACAATTATCCCCGAGTTATTGGCGTTATTATTAGCTCTGACTATTTATACCGGGACATTTATTGCCGAAATTGTTCGCGCTGGGATTGTGGCCGTAAGTCATGGTCAAACAGAAGCGGCCTTATCTTTGGGCTTAAGTCGGGGACAAACGATTCGTTTGGTTATTATTCCCCAAGCAATGCGAGTCATTATTCCTCCCTTAACCAGTCAGTATTTAAATCTCACCAAAAATTCTTCCTTGGCAACAGCCATTGGATACCCAGATTTGGTCTCGGTATTTATGGGGACTTCTTTAAATCAAACCGGACAAGCCGTTGAAATTATTGCTATCACAATGGCCGTGTATTTATTGATTAGTTTATCCATTTCATTGTTAATGAATTGGTATAACAAGAAAATGGCCTTGGTGGAACGTTAAAATGTCTATCAAAAATAATAAAAACCGGTTAGAAAAGGGTTCTAATAACTTGCCAAAAACATTAGTACCTCCGGTTAAATCAATCAGCATATTCAATTGGTTACATAAAAATTTATTCTCTAATTATTTCGATACCTTAATCACCCTAATTATCCTATTTCTCTTATATCAATTTCTTCCGCCATTAACTAACTGGTTATTTATTGACGCTATTTGGTCAGGAGATAATCGAAATGCCTGTGACAAAGAGGGGGCAGGTGCATGTTGGGCATTTATTAATTATCGCTTCCCCCAATTTATGTACGGGTTCTACCCCGAAAATTTATATTGGCGACCCAACTTAACCGGTCTCTTATTAGTTGTTTTAACTGTTCCACTTTTTATCGATAGATTTCGTTATAAATATTATTTGAGCGGCTTTATTTTATTGGCTTATCCCTATATTGCCTATGTACTTTTACATGGTGGCTCATATGGATTGGAAGTTGTTGAAACGGCTAAGTGGGGTGGTTTAATGCTCACACTGGTTTTGGCGGCAGTTGGTATGTTGGCAGCCTTACCATTTGGAATTATTTTAGCATTAGGACGACAATCTGAAATGCCCGTAGTGAAATCAGTTTGTATTGTATTTATTGAATTTTGGAGAGGGGTTCCCTTAATTACGGTTTTATTTATGTCATCAGTTATGTTGCCCTTATTTTTCCCCGAGGGAACTGACTTTGACAAATTGTTACGAGCAATGATTGGAATTAGCCTTTTTCAATCCGCTTATATTGCTGAAGTGGTTAGAGGAGGGCTACAAGCCATTCCTAGTGGACAATATGAGGCAGCCAAGGCCTTGGGATTAAACTATTGGAAAACTATGGGCTTAATTATCTTACCGCAAGCACTAAAAACCGTAATTCCCGGTATTGTAAATACCTTTATCGCTTTATTTAAAGATACGACATTAGTGTTAATTATTGGTTTATTTGATTTATTATCAATTATTCAGCAAGCCAATTCTGATTCGAATTGGTTGGGTTTTGATACCGAGGGTTATGTTTTTGCGGCAGCAGTTTTTTGGCTGTTTTGCTTTGCTATGTCACGTTATAGTATTGCCTTAGAAAATAAATTGAATACGGGATATAAAAAATAATTAATTTTTTCCCTCTAAAAGAGAATAATATGCCAGATAATAATTTCATATTAAAAATGCAAGGCGTGCATAAATGGTATGAAGAATTTCATGTACTAAAAAATATCAATATTAAGGTTGCCCGGGGTGAACGCATTGTAATTTGTGGCCCTTCAGGATCCGGAAAATCGACATTAATTCGTTGTATTAATCATTTAGAGGAACATCAACAGGGTCAAATATTTGTCGATGGGATTGAAATGACCAATGATATTAAACATATCGAACAAATCCGAAAAGAGGTCGGTATGGTATTCCAGCATTTCAATCTATTTCCGCATTTATCAATTATAGAAAATTTAACCCTGGCAATGATATGGGTAAAAAAAATGCCGAAAAAAGAAGCCAATGAAATTGCGATGGGATATTTAGAGCGGGTTAAAATTCCAGAACAAGCCCAAAAATATCCGGGGCAATTATCCGGCGGACAGCAACAAAGAGTCGCCATTGCTCGTAGTTTATGCATGAATCCCAAAATTATGTTATTTGACGAGCCAACTTCGGCTCTTGATCCTGAAATGATTTCTGAAGTGCTTGATGTGATGGTTGAACTGGCAGAAGATGGAATGACCATGTTATGCGTAACACATGAAATGGGATTTGCAAAAAAAGTCGCCAATCGAGTAATTTTTATGGATGATGGTGAAATTATTGAAGAAAATGAACCGTCGGAATTTTTCGGCAATCCGCAAAATGAACGGACCAAACTTTTTTTAAGCCAAATAATCCAACATTGATACTTATGTTGACGCATAAAATCATCAACATAAGGTGTCACATGTTTCTAGGTTTGAGATACAGTTTGAATATACAATTTTTAATATATAATACGGTTTAACAATCATAACAACAATGGGCTGGTATCCCAGCAAGACGGCATGCATGTTTACAACCACCTAAAGGAAAGGCCATCTCCAGTGTCCTACCTTTATATCCCCAGGAATTTAATTTATCAGCAATAGCTTTTTTCATAATCCGAGAGGAAGGTGGTATTTCATAATCATGATAATATTGCCGGATAAAATTGAACATTTTCCAATGATAATCGGCTAGTTCAATATGATCGAGTTCTGCCATGGCAGAGGCCGTAGCCTCATCCCAATCATTAAAATCGATAAGATAACCTTCTTGATTAACCCTAAGATCTTTTTCTCCGACATGTAAAATATTTATAGACTGGATAGACATGCTATTGGTATTCATAAGTTAACCCCCAATTTGTGAATTCGTTTTTTAACCTAGAAAAATCAGTTGACTTCGTAGCGAGGCTCAGCCTGGGCAGCCCCCGTAAGTGCTTAAGATTAAGGATTTTATGAGTTATTTTGGCTTTACCTGTAGTCACCCTACAGGTGAATTCAAAATGTTTCAGAAAGTCCTTAAGATTGAGTGCTTAAGGGAGTTGCAGCAGATGGCAACTGATTTTTCTAGGTTTAAGGATAGGAAAGGAATTCTAATTTTTCAATGGAGTCACCATGAAAAAACTATAAAATAAACCTACAAACTAACTTTAAATGCCTTCATAAATTTTAACCTTTAATTAAATCAAAGACCTACAAATTTTATTTAGACCCTAAATATTTAAATAAATCTTTTAAATAGTCGATTCTTTGGGAAGCGTCATCGATTTCTTTTAACAAACGTATTTTATTATTACCATCGAGTTTATATTGATTGGGTTTGGTTTGAATCAGATTAATGATTTGCATCGGATCGATGGGGGGAGTGTCTTCAAACACCACACGGCCACCACTTTCAGAAAAATTAACTTCAAGAATACCCAATTTGGTGGCAATCAATTTTAAAGAGGTTACGGCAAATAAATTTTTAATTTGCTCGGTTAATAATCCAAAGCGGTCAATCATTTCAACCTGTAAATCTTTTAAATCAGCATCACTTTTGGCATTGGCAATACGTTTATACATAATCAGACGGCTATGGACATCGGGTAAGTAATCTTCTGGAATTAATGCAGGAGTATGAAGTTCAATTTCAGCTCCGTGATTATTGGATTTATCCATATCGATTTCTTGCCCAGACTTTAAGGATTTTACCGCTCGGTCTAAGAGTTCGGTATATAGGGTAAAACCAATTTCTTGCATTTGACCACTTTGATCTTCGCCTAACAACTCCCCCGCACCACGAATTTCTAAATCATGACTGGCCAAGGTAAATCCGGCCCCTAATTCTTCAATCGATTCGATGGCTTCCAAACGTTTTTGGGCAACAGCAGTCATGGTATTTTTGGGGGGAACGGTTAAATAGGCATAAGCACGGTGATGTGAACGACCAACCCGGCCCCGTAATTGATAGAGCTGCGCTAAGCCAAAGCGATCTGCCCGTTCAATAATAATGGTATTGGCGGTTGGGATATCGATTCCAGTTTCAATAATAGTCGTGCAGACTAAGATATTAAAACGCTGATGATAAAAGTCCGTCATAACTCGTTCGAGTTGATGCTCGGGCATTTGTCCATGACCAATATCGATCTTTGCCTCCGGTATAATTTCTTCTAATTCACGCGCCCGTTTTTCAATGGTGGATACATTATTATGTAAGAAAAAAATCTGACCACCACGCATCAATTCCCGTTGACAGGCTTCTCGAATGGTTTCTTTATTCCATTCACTGACAAAGGTTTTAATGGCGATACGACGCGCCGGAGGAGTGGCAATTATGGAAAAATCCCGAATTCCGGCTAAAGACATATTTAAGGTTCGTGGAATTGGAGTTGCCGTCATGGCCAATACATCGACTTTACTTTTTAAGGCTTTAAAGACCTCTTTTTGACGAACGCCAAAACGATGTTCTTCATCAATAATGATTAATCCCAAATTTTTAAATTTTATATCTTTTTGTAATAATTTATGGGTGCCAATAACAATATCGACGGTCCCATTCGTCAGCCCCTCAATCACCACTTGTTGTTCTTTTTTGGATTGGAAACGGGATATACCGGATACTTTAATCGGTAATTCGGCGAACCGTGATTGGAAATTTTCTGTATGTTGTTGGGAAAGTAAGGTGGTTGGAACTAATATGGCAATTTGCTTACCACTTTGGGCAGCAATAAAAGCGGCACGCATGGCCACTTCAGTTTTACCAAAACCGACATCTCCACAAACTAACCGATCCATGGGTTTAGTGCCCACCATATCACCCAAGACTTGTTCAATTGCCTGGGCTTGATCGGGGGTTTCTTCAAAGGGAAAACTGGCACAAAAGCGTTGATAATCCATGGTATCAAGATCATAAACAAAACCTTGTTGGGCCTCACGACGCGCATATATTTCTAATAATTCAGCAGCCACATCTCGAATACGCTCTTTGGCTTTACGCTTGGCTTTTTCCCATTGCCCTGAGCCCAATTTATGTAGGGGAGCGGTATCCGGATTGGTCCCGGTATAACGACTAATCAAATGCAAAGATGAAACCGGAACAAAAAGTTTATCTCCACCCGCATATTCTAAGGATAAAAATTCGGCTTCTTGATCGCCGATATTTATGGTTTCCAGTCCCAAATAACGACCGACGCCATTATCCTCATGCACCACCGGTGCTCCCACTTGTAATTCTGCCAAGGTACTAACAATCGCATCTTCATCAAAATCCTTTTTACGCGTACGTTGACGACGCCGGCGCTGCATGACCTGCTGGCCATAGAGCTGACTTTCGGTAATCAGCATTAAATCCGGTTCGCTCAGCAAAAGTCCTGACTCAAGCAATCCAATGGTAATTCCCAGATTTTTATTGCCTTGGATAAAGGCGTCAAAATTGTCAAAAACCTTGGGATAAATTTTATGCGGTTTTAGTAAATCTAATAAGTTTTCACGTCGGCCTGCGGTTTCGGTAACAAATAGAATTTTACCCGAATAATTGTGGATTAATTGTTTTAAATGACTCAGCGGCTCAGCTTTATCAACCTCAATTTTTACCGGATTAGGTTGCAGTGTATGATAATTATAGACGCCTGCTTTTTCTTCAAATTCAAAAGATTGTAAAATAATTCTCGAAAATTTATTAGCTTTTTCAAATAATTCATTAAGCTGCAAATATAACGAAGTAGGAGGTAAAACAGGGTGTTGGATATTATGCCGGTATTGTTCATAACGCAGTTTAACATCCTCAATAAACTGCTCGGCATTGGTTTGCAAACCTTGATAATTGCATAACACTGTATTTGCCGGAAGGTAATCAAATAAGGTTGCTGTCTGGTTAAAAAACAGAGGTAAATAAAACTCGATACCAGATGGGAGACGACCTTCGCTAATATCACTATAAATAATACTACTGAGTAAATCACCACCAATTTGATCCCGATACTGTTCACGAAATAATTCAATGGCCTCTTTGTGGGTGGGAAATTCCCGTGCCGGCATCATATTGATTTCATTAACACTAGCATCACTGCGTTGGGTTTCCACATCAAAAGTTTTGATACTTTCAATTTCATCATCAAATAAGTCAATCCGATAGGGGGTTCTACTACCCATGGGAAATAAATCAATAATACTGCCTCGAACACTAAATTCCCCATGTTCATAAACCGTATTTACATAGCGGTAACCTTTTTTATCTAAATCTCGACGAAACTGTTCAACCTCAATCTGCATATTGGTATTTAATTGCAGGGTATTGTTATTAACGTAATCTACAGGAGAAAGTTTTTGCAATAAACTCATGACCGGCACAATTAAAACACCATGCTTCTGTTTAGGAAGTTGGTGTAAGGTATTGATCCGTTCAGAAATAATGTCCTGGTGGGGTGAAAAATGATCATAGGGGAGAATTTCCCAGTCGGGAAACTGGAAAATTTCAATATCCGTATTAGATAAGAAAAACTGCAGCTCATAACTCAACTGTTGTGCAGCAGGTACATCAGGGGTGACAACCACTACAAAATGTTCTTTTTGCTTTATTAACTGACTCAGAGCTAAGGGAATGGCACTGCCATAAAGTTTCCCCCAGTATGACTTTAGGCCGGGTTTAAAATTTGCTTGGGGATTAAATGTAGATAAAAGGGAATTTGGTGCTGTTTTTGACATGATCAATGGATGTGAGTTTAGAAAGGATGGTATTTTACCTCGAATTCGTGAAGGGTAAAAGGTATGGTATTTTTTGAAAAAAACTTTCAATTTAATTTTACTTTTAAAACAAACCATTACTAAACATAGCTACATATTTTTTTTGTATTTGTAGGAAAAATCCTACATACAAAATGGTTTTATTATTATAGGATACGTTTCAAAGTTTTTTCGAGTGTGTTTTTTATGAAAAAACTTCAATAAATTTTTTTTATAAACTTATCCAAAGGAATAAAATAATGAATAAAAAAATAAGGATTAAGCCCTTATTAATTGGATTATTAACGATATATTCCCCTAATATTTTCGCTGCTGAATGTAATGGTCAGACTCCGCTAAATGAGGCCTGCTTTTTTACGAATGTGGAAGGTTTTGATAGCGGTAATTTAAAACATATTGGTTTTGATGCTATTGATGAACGGGATGGTGTTAGTTGTGCGTTTTTTAACAGTATGACAATTTTTCTCTAAAATAGGAATTTTTATAACAATGAAAAAAATAATATTGCTCTTCTTTTTTCTGTTATCCAGTTCAGCTTTTGCAGCTTTAACAGATGGTTTGATTGTTCATTTACCTTTTGACGGTAATGCTAACGATCTAAGCAGTAATGCTAACCATGGTATCGTCCATGGGCCTACGCTAGTGGAGGATAGAGAAGGAAATCCTGATTCTGCATATTTTTTTGATGGTTCTGACGATTACATCTATATTCCAGATAACCCATCTTTTGAGGCTTCTGGTGGTTTAACCATCAGTGCATGGGTTAAGTCTGATAGCAATGCTGGTGCCAAGGTTATCGTTTCTAAATGGTTTGCATCATATGATTCATATTCTTACATTTTCAAAGACCATAATCATACAGACACATTAAGAATAGAGCTAAGCAATCCGACTAATGGAATATTCGCAGATTTATCTGGTGTTTCATCAATTCAACCGGGGAGTTGGATACATGTTGCTACGACATATGATAACAATACTTTAAAAATTTATTTCAATGGACAAGAAGAGGCTTCTTTAAATACCAGTTATCTAATTCATAATAGTGACTATGATTTGGTTATTGGAGGACTCGGTGTTCCTAATGTTGACGTCCGTGAGCTTTTTGTTGGAGTGATTGATGATGTTTATATTTACAATAGAGGTTTGTCATCTTCGGAAATTCAGCAATTGTTTACATCTGATAATAACGATCCTCCCACAAATAATCAAGGAGTTACCAACCTTCATTATATTCCTCAAACAATACCACCTAGCAATTGTAATGCTAACACAGAAGGAAATACCTTTTATGATTTTAATACACAAACTTTAATGGTGTGTAATAGTACAGTTTGGGAGTCATTACAAGGTGAGCAAGGGGGAAAAGGAGACAAGGGAGATAAAGGTGAAAAGGGAGATACCGGCTTAACTGGTCCGCAAGGTCCAAAGGGTGACGATTCACCATTCGCTGATATCACTTGTACTGCTGATCAGGTTTTATTATTTAACGGTTCTAACTGGGTTTGTCATAACAATAGTGATTTTAACCTTACATTAAATAAAGCCAATGCGATTCCCAAATGGGATGGTAGTCAGTTAGTGGATTCTAGTTCAATTGTAGAAGACTCTGCTGGTAATGTGGGGATTGGGACGGATACACCTGAAAAACCAATGCATCTTGTAACCAATACAGTTGCCGCAGCTTTTAGAATGGAAACAAAAATGCCCCTGGGCAATTCTACCCTTCAATTAAAAAACACTAGTCAACAATTTAATGTTAGCCTGGAAGGAAGCGATGGAAGCAATTCCTTTAAAATTTATGATATTACTAATGGAGCATCCATACCTTTAAAAATCGAAAAGGCTAATTCTGTCGGGTCAACCACTAATGCTTTGGTGATTGATGGAGAGGGTTATGTTGGCATTGGAACTGAATCCCCGAAAACTAAATTGCATATTCAAAGTTCAAATGGTTCAGCAAAAATATTAGTCGAGGAAACCTCTGCAGAGCTGGCAGATAGATATTTATTGGAAATGATAAATAATTCTGGTCGAGCATTGTTAAAAATGAGTGATTTATCTGGAAATAACGGAGAATGGACTTTAGTCGCTGAAGATGACGCTATTCAAGAAAGAAAAGGATTTTCTATTACTAGGAATGGGACTGGTGTTCGTGAACTCAGGGTAGATCCTGAAGGTAATACTTTTATTCAAGGTGTTTTATCCACAGCAGCACTTAAATCAAATAGCACGATGGTTATCCCAACATCTGCTACCGACAATGGTGAACAAGGGACTATGGTTTGGGATTCAAATTATATTTATATTTGCACCGCCCCTAATACCTGGAAAAGACTACCTTTATCTACTTGGTAATGGTTTAATATTAAAGCTTTTCCCTAGTAATGTTAGGGAAAAGCTTTAAGCCTTTCTTTATAAAATAATCCCACGGTTAAGTTTCCATTGATAGGATAATATTTTGATGAAGACCTAATCTTTTATTCTTGTTCTCAAATAGCAATTATCCCAAACCTGCCTTCTCGATGCTATACTATAAGCGATCAGTCATTCTAGGAATCATCGTTTATGGAAAATGCACCGCGAAATCTTTCGCAATGGGTAAAACATTTAAGTAATGAAGAAATGCCGATTATGGCCAATACGGCACGTACTATTTCAGAGGTCGCCAATAGTTTGGAAACCTCGGTTGCCGAATTAAGTCATATTATCCTCCAAGATAGTTCCATGACAAAGGAAAAGGGGTCAAATCTAACTATTTACAGTTAAGTGAAAATTGTATAATTTACTGAAAGATGGTTATTTGAATGCAAAGGATTTACCTAAAATGTCTAGACCACTAAGAATTGAAATTAAAATGCTTATTATCATGTCCTGAATCGAGGTAGGGCGCATCAATCAATATTCCACGGGGAATAATATTGCCTCTTTTTTATTGTTAAAAGCTTAATTTAATCGCTTTTAACCGCTGTTTCCCTACCTAATCTGTAATGAGAACTTCTAATTCATTACAGATTTTTCACGCAGCAAAATGTCCACCAATGCTACAAACGTTATGTTTTGCCTTTAAAGAACAACTTTAAATTTAGTATTAATAGTGCTACTATTTAAAATATGAGTGGCATAGCAAAAATTATAAAAGAAATGAGGGAAAATCCAAACGGGATAAGGTTTAATGACCTTCAAAAAGTCTGTGAACATTATTTTGGAAAACCACGGCAAAGTGCTAGTAGCCATTGTATTTACAAAACCCCTTGGCTAGGTGATCCTCGTATAAATATACAGAATTATAAAGGTAAAGCTAAGCCATATCAGGTCAAGCAAGTAATACTTGCAATAGAAAAACTTGAGGTGAGTCATGGAACCTGAAATTAATAAATATACATACCGTGTAACATGGTCTGAGGAAGATGGCGAGTTTGTTGGGTTATGTGCTGAATTTCCTAGCCTAAGTTGGCTTGCAGCAACACCTGAAAAAGCATTAAAAGGCATTGGTGAAGTTGTAAAAAATTGTATTAGAGATATGCTTCAACATAATGAAGATATTCCACCAGCCATTTCAACTCGGCAATACAGCGGTAAATTTATGGTCCGAGTTCCTCCAGAGGTGCATCGTCAACTTGTTATTGAAGCCGCTGAGTCTGGCGTCAGTTTAAATCGTATAGCTAGTGCAAAACTTGCACACTAGCTCCCATAATCGGGTAGCAGGGGGTATCTAACCTCCTGCTACCACATCATCCCATATGCCAAGAGCATCGAGCAGTTAAATAAACATCATTTATGAGCAATATATGCCTTTTAATCTTTTATTTTTCCTTCCTATTAAACTAGCAATAATCCCAAACCTTCCTTCTCAATGCTATACTATAAACGATCAGTAATACTAGGAATCATCGTTTATGGAAAATGCACCGCGCAATCTTTCGCAATGGGTAAAACATCTCAGTAATGAAGAAATGCCAATTATGGCTAATACGGCACGTACTATTTCAGAGGTTGCCAATAGTCTCGAAACCTCCGTTGCCGAATTAAGTCATATTATCCTCCAAGATAGTTCTATGACAGCCCGAGTATTAAGGGTGGCCAATAGTGTCCATTATAATTATGGCTCATTCAATAACACCATTAATACGGTTAGTCGTGCCGTCGTAGTTTTAGGATTTGATGCTATCCGTAGCGTGTCTTTGACCATAGCGATGGTTGATACTTTATTACAGGGTGAGCAGCACGATAAAGTTTTAATGGAAATGGCTCGGTCATTTCACGCAGCAGTTCAAGCGCGAGCAATTGCTCTGGAAACCCATGATGAATTACCCGAAGAAGTTTTTATTGCGGCCTTATTATCTCGAATGGGACAAATGGTGTTTTGGTGTTTTCCTTATGGGATGACAAATGCGCTTATTGAGGAATTAAAACTTTCTCCCAATGATGAGTCGGAAGCCGAAAAACGGGTTTTAGGCTTTCCCTTAAATAATTTAACAACGGCCTTAAATCGGGAATGGCATTTATCCGGATTATTAGAGCAAAGCAAAAAAGGAAATAAAAAAATTCCTCGGGTGGCTTATTTAGATATGGCCGTCAAATTAGCCAGGGCTGTTGAACAAGGCTGGAATAATAAAGAAGTCAGTTTATTATTGGATAAAATTGGCAAGGTTATTGGTAAAACGCCTGAAGAAACCTTTGAATTTGTGAGTAATAATGCACAATTAGCCCGTGATACAGCAATTGAATTTGGCGCGACTGCTGCAGGAAGGTTGATTCCCATGCCTCCTATGGTTAAAGATGATATTACCAGTATTATCGAAAGAAAAAATATTGAACTTGCCCCTGATCCTCACCTCCAGCTGCATATATTGCGTGAGCTATCAACTATGTTAACCGATAAAGTAGATCTCAATGCGGTTTTTAGCACCGTACTCGAGGGGATTTTCCGCGGTTTAAGTATGGACCGGGCTTGGTTTGCTGTCATTGCTTCGGGGCGAAGTCTGACGATTCGTTATAGCCTCGGTAGTGATATTGACGACCTAGGTAAATCCATTTCAGTTGATCCAGATAACTACAATAGCAATGTTTTTATTGATACGATTAAATCAGGTAAAGCTCATTGGGTAAAAGATGGTAAAAAAGAGTGTAACAATTTATCTTCTCAAACCAAGGCTAAGCTGGGGAATGAGTTTTTTTTAATGCCGGTGACTTTAACCGGGATTTCTAGTGGGTTATTTTATTGCGATCGACATATTTCTAAAAGCCCAATGGACGAAGAAAGTTTTCAGGGCTTTCGACACTTTTGCGAGCACGTCTCAATTGCTTTAAGTTTGATGAAAAAATAAAATTTTTTCATTCATTCGGGGTCGGAGTCAATTGCCTCCTGAGTTAAAGCGGTATTCCAATAGCAAACTTTAACGATTGCTATATTATGAACACTGGTACCATTTTGACTCCGCCCCCCTAGAGAAAATTAAACATTATGGATCATAAGATTTTCTAATTCATTTTGATACCATCAATTGAAATGGATTATTTCTATCCCTTTTTATGTCGATTTCCAAGTATTGCTTCCCATCAAGGTATATTGTAAAAAAGATATCATTTTTTATACTAGTAGATAGATGAGAGAGTTCTTTCTTATCTCCTCGAAAACGAAAATCAGGCGATATTTTTTATCGAAATAATAAGGAGATACTCATGATTGATCCACATCAAAACTGGTTTATAGCGACCAAAAAAGTAGACGCTATTTCAGAAGATTTAAATAATAAATTATCCGCAATGGGAGTCGAAGTACTGTATGATGAATTGTATCTTCATGCTCATTTTTTTATTCCTGAAGCGGTTTATCCCCATGCTGATGAAACGCTGCAATCCCATGGATTTACCTTAAGTGATAAACATCCTCCCCTGTGTTCAATTGGTCTTAAAGAGGGTTATGATATTTTTGAAAAACGCGTTCCATTAATTGAAGTCACCGAAGCAAAATCGCTGGCAATGTTAGCTGAAAAAGGCGTTTGTATGTCCGGTGGTGCTGGAAAACCACATGTTCACTTAAAAATACCGGGTGATAAACGAAACGCCGTTATTCAATTATTGGAAGAAAACCACTACTTTGAAAAAACATACTTACCTTCCAATAGCTGTCACTAAATGATTGAATAATATTTTTTTTGAGCCTGGTATTTTTATCACCAGGCTCGCCTACCCATTTTTTCAAATTGGTTTGAACAAATCCTTTTGAGACCTTATGTTATTTTTTATAGGATGATTAACATAGGAGGTTTATATAAATATTCCCCATTTCATTTAGCCACTCAAATAAAAGAAACCCAGGATTTTTATATTAATACCCTGGGTTGTAGAGAAGGGCATAGTGATAAGTATTTCATTTAATTTTCTGTTTAAAACGGTTGTAATTAAACTTATCTCGATTATCATATAGCAGCTTAACTATATTAGGAGTTTTGATGCGGATATTATTATGGTATTGCGAAAATTTTGCTTGGAAACCCGCAATAAAAACATTGGAATCTGCAGCAGATGCCTTTCCAGGTAAACATCAAGAGCTTATAGTTGCTTTTATTCATGTTGAACCCAAAGATGTTGAAAACGGTAGTTCAGCAGCTAAGAAATTACTAAAAAATCTAAAATGGTTGGCGAAAAAGTGGCAGAGTAATCAGATAGTCCTACATTCTTTTACCCATTTAGGGGAAGAAAAAGCAGAGCCTGAACAAGCCTTAAAATTAATTGATTATGTCGAGGAACGTCTTACTGCAGTTGATTACCAGGTTTGGCAAACACCATATGGTTATTTCCTCGACCTCGATATGCAAGCAAAGGGACATCCATTAGCCAGGATATATAAAGAATTCTGAGTTCACATTTTATAATATTTTTACAGGAAGGATAATGAAAGCCGAGGAATTACGCCGCCAATTAATGGAAAAAGGTCTAAGAAGTCATGAATTAGATCCTAATCCTTATCAGCAATTTGAGAGTTGGTATGCTCAAACCATGCAAACCGATATTGCTGAACCAACAGCTATGTCTATGGCAACTGTCGACTCTAAGGGGCAACCTTGGCAACGTTTGGTGTTATTAAAGCTTTATGATGAACAAGGTTTTGTCTTTTTTACTAATTATTCCAGTCGTAAGGCCGAGCATATCGAAACTAACTCCAAGGTGAGTTTATTATTTCCCTGGCATCCTTTAGGGAGACAAGTCAAAATAACCGGATCGGCAACTAAAATCTCTAGTGCAGAATCATTTAAATACTTTACGAGTAGGCCCAGAGGCAGTCAAATTGGAGCCTGGGCTTCTGAACAGAGTAAAGTTATTACATCGCGTTCTTTATTGGACGGGATGGTAGAAAAAATGAAACATAAATTTGCAGAAGGGGAAATCCCGCTTCCTTCATTTTGGGGCGGTTACCGAATTAAAGCAGATACATTCGAATTCTGGCAAGCTCGGGAAAATCGCCTGCATGATTGTTTTTTTTATCAACCCGATGAATCGGGGAAGTGGGTTTTTGAACGTTTAGCGCCTTAAGGTAAATAAAAAAAAGCCCAATAAAATCGATTGGGCTTTTTTTAGTATTATTTATAACGTTGCAGAATATCGTCTTTGGCATTTTCATATTCACGTTTGGTAATAATACCGTTTTTAAAAGCCTTATCTAAATCACTGAGTTCTTGTCCCATTGTTGTGTTGCTAGCTTTGACGGTTGTATCACCGCCACCGCAGCCGATAGAAAAAATAGTAATTAAAAACAATAGAATAACTATTTTTATGGTATTCATGTCTGTACTCCCTGTCGAAATTTCAAATTATAACTCTGAACTCAATTCACTTTACAAAATAATAGCACTTTTTTACTATAATAGAATAAAACAAAAAAATAATTATTGTGATTAATGAAATTTCTTTAAGAGGTATTGGATGAATATATCCGATCGTGAACTGGGTATCGAAAAACTCCTAAAGCTTCTTAATGAGCTGGTGAAAGAGCGTTATCCAAACTTAAATAAAGTGACGATTAGTTTAGATGACCATTTGGAAAAAAAATTAGGTCTTGATAGCCTTTCTAGACTTGAGCTTTTTTCTAGAATAGAAGATTCTTTTAAGGTTAATATATCCGAAAAGCTTATATTTGAAGCCCAAACCGCTAAAGATTTGCTTACCGCTATCTTAGGTTCTGAAAGTTCATCAATTATTGATAACTATTTACAACGTACGCTTAAAAACCCAAAAAACTCAGCAATTCTCGCTGATAAGGCAAAAACTTTAATTGAAGTCTTACAATGGCATTCCTATAAATATCCAAACCGAACTCATATACAGTTTTATAAGGATCAGGGTGATGGAGAAGCAATAAGTTATAGTCAGCTATATAAGCGGGCATTAAAAATTGCTTTCGGCCTACAAAAATTAGATTTAAAACCTTATCAAACGGTTGCCATTATGTTGCCAACCTCCGCTGATTATTTTTATAGTTTTTTTGGAATTTTATTAGCGGGTGCTATTCCTGTCCCCATATACCCACCACAACGTTCTGCTCAATTAGAAGAGCATATGCAAAGGCATACGAAAATCTTAGAAAATGCTCAAGTAAGTATATTGATCACGCTTCCAGAGGCTACAAAAGTGGCGAGTTTACTAAAAGCTGCTGTCGTTGATATGCAAAATATTGTCACCGTCTCCGAATTAATCAGTGAGAAAACCTCTGGGATTACACCGCAACTAAAAAAGGATGATATTGCTTTTATTCAATATACTTCGGGTAGTACGGGGGATCCCAAAGGTGTTGTATTGACCCACGCTAATTTACTTGCCAATATTCGAGCCATGGGTAAGGCGGTGCAGGCCGGTCCAAAAGATGTATTTGTAAGTTGGTTACCGCTTTATCATGATATGGGCTTGATTGGTGCTTGGTTAGGTAGCCTATATCATGCTTCACTTTTTGTTGTTATGTCGCCAATAAATTTTCTAGCTAAACCACAACGATGGTTAAGGGCAATCCATCGGTATGGAGGGACGTTGTCAGCCGCTCCAAATTTTGGTTATGAATATTGTTTTAATCGTCTAAAAAATAAAGAATTAAAAGATTTAGATCTCAGTTCGTGGCGGGCTGCATTTAACGGTGCTGAGGCAGTGAGCCCTTCAACTATCGAAAAATTCAGTGATTATTTTAGTACTTTTGGCTTTAATCCTAAAAGCATGACACCGGTTTATGGTTTGGCAGAGTCATCAGTAGGACTTACTTTCCCCCCCTTAGAAAGAGGACCATTAGTTGATGCCGTATGCCGAGATACTTTTATGCACAAGAAACAGGCAAAGCAAATATCTGGCTCTGATAGTCCTAGCTTACATTTCGTTTCAAGTGGAATACCATTAGTTGAGCATCAAGTTCGAATAGTGGGAGATGGTGGACATGAATTACCCGAACGGCATGAGGGAAATCTTCAATTTCATGGGCCATCTTCAACTCAAGGCTATTATAAAAATAGCTTAAAAACCCAAGAGTTAATACGCAATGGTTGGTTAAATTCCGGTGATAGGGGATATATTGCTAATGGTGAGCTTTATGTTACCGGCCGAAGTAAAGATATTATTATTCGGGCCGGTCGTAATATTTATCCCGATGAACTGGAAAAATCTATTGGTAGTATAAATGGAATACGTTCTGGTTGTGTCGCTGTTTTTGGTATCGTAAGTCAAATCACGGCTACAGAACGATTGGTTGTGTTAGCTGAAACTAAAATTCGAGATGAAATACAAAAAGAGAAAATCCGTGAAACAATTAATAGTTTGTCTCTGGAATTAATCGGTGGACCACCTGATGAAGTGGTATTAGTAAAACCAGGAACGATTTTAAAAACATCCAGTGGAAAAATTCGACGTGCTGCCAACCGGGATTTTTATGTTCAATCAGCAGGAAAAACCAAAAAAACGCATTCCTTATTGCAGTTTATGCGAATGGGTTTAAAAACAATCTCCCCTCAAATTCAACGTTTGGTACGACTTATAAAAAGTTATTTATTTGCAGGCTATAGTTGGCTTATTTTTGCTTTTTTAGCGCCAATAATTTGGGCTCTTATTGTCATATTGCCTCATCAAAAATTACGTTGGAAAACCCTGGCTCTAACTTCAAAATTTGCATTATTTGCCACAAAAATACCATTAAAGGTCAATGGAATAGAAAACATACCTAAAAATTCTATTAATACGATAATAGTTGCTAATCATGCAAGTTATATTGATAGTATGGTCTTTTTAGCAGCATTACCAATACAAGTCCGCTTTGTTGCCAAAAAAGAACTCAAACAAAATAAATTATTGTATCTGGCCTTAGATAAACTAGAAACCCAATTTGTCGAGCGTTTTGATATTAGCGAAAGTGTCAATGATTCAAAAAATTTGTTTGATCAATTTGATAAAGGTGCACCTCTGTTTATATTTCCAGAAGGTACGTTTACTCGAATTCCGGGACTTAAACCTTTTCACCTAGGAGCTTTTAATATTGCCGCTCAAGCAAACGCCGCAATTGTTCCTATCGCCATTCAAGGGACGCGTTCTATTCTTAGACCCTTACAATGGTTTCCTCAATATGGGCAGATTCATGTTGAAATAGGGGAACCGATTCGACTAACCGCAGAGCAAGAGGCACAGGAGCAGTGGCACAAAACTTTATTTTTATCCCAGAAAAGTAGAGAATTTATACTAAAGCATTGCGGAGAACCTGATTTGGTACAAGACTGATTTTTCTAGGTTGAATCTGGCGGCGAGTCCTATCTTTATAAATCTTCAAATCATAAGATTTTACTGGTAGCCAAATAGTGGCATTTCCACCCATAGATATTAATGAGAAGGGTGGATTTCCGCTCAAACACTTCAGAAAAATTCGATAATAATTAAATAATGTATTGTAAATTATAGCTTTGTTTGCCATATGTTTTTCTGGCATTTAAATTGCTAATATGATCCATCTATTCAAAATCAACCAAATTTAATTTGGTTATTTAGCAGTAATTATTGAAATCAAAATGGATTACAAAAAACATGAGCAAAGAATCTGAGTACAAAACGATTATTTATGCAACTGACCTGGGAACTCATACTCGTCCCGTTTTTCGTCACGCCATTAATTTAGCCAGAAAGTGTGGTGCGAAAATCATAATGACCCATGCAGTTAAACCCCTTGGGGCAACCAGTCGTGCTGTTATTAGTACCTATTTACCAGATTTGGATATTGGTGATATGGAACATCACGGCATGGAAGACGTGATTGAAAATATGCGTGCCAGACTTGAACAGTTTTATAAAGATGAAGGCGATCATGATAAAACGGATTTTTCTTTAGTTAGTGATATTCATGTTGCGGCCGGCATTCCTCCTGAAGTTATTTTAGAAACCGCCGGAAAATTTAAAGCAGATTTGATTATAATGGGAAGTTGCACTCGTTCCTTATTTGGGAGCCATTCTTTAGGGTCAACAGCACGACGAGTTACTCAACATTCAACCATTCCAGTACTTGTCGTACCTAATGCTGAAGGATAAATTTCTACTTAAATCACTTTAAGATTTGTTGATCTATCTCGGGAATTCAACCATTATGGGTGACTACGAATAAAGTTTGGCCGGCCGCACCTGGCCGGCCGCACCCAAATAACCCATAAAATCCTTAATCTTAAGCACTTATGGGGGCCGCCCAGGCTGAACCTCGCTACGAAATCAACTGAGTTTTTTTAGGATTATTTGTTTTCTTATATTGAACCTAAATTAATCAGTTGCCCCTACTGCGAATGGCTAAAGCACTAAATCTTAAGACTTTTCTGGAACATTTTGATTTCACCCGTAGGGTGACTACGAATAAAGCCAAAATAACCCATAAAAATCTTAATCTTCAGCACTTTAGACATTCTCGCTACGGCTCAACTGATTAATTTAGGTTGAATGCAAATACACACAGTTTATTTATTGTTATTATTTTCAAGCTATGGTAATTTTAGCTTAGCAAATAACTAAGGAATATAGATGGCTGTTCCACAATATTTTATTTTAGAAAGTGATGAAAATAATTTATCTTTATTACTGTATATACTCAGTGATAGTGGTGAATTTACTTACAAATCATTTAATAAGATATCAAGCTTATTGGATGCTTTAAAAAACGAAAGGCCTAATTTAATTATATGCAAAGTTAGCATTTCAGGTTGTGATGTTAGAGAAATATGTCGCAGTGAACTGGCTTCAGCACCTTTTATTTTTTTATCTGACCTATACAAAGGTGAAGAACGAAGAAGTTGTTTCCTTGAGAGCCAATACCCTTATATTTCAGCCCCATTTTATCCTGAAAAAATCCTTCCACATATTGAACAAAGTTTATTTAGTGAGTCAATATGAAACTTCATAAAACAACAACGCTGTGTTGTCACGTTCCTTCCTTATTAATGAACTCAACTATTCAACCTACGTCTTAAAACTATCGAACATTAAATTTTTGTAATGTTCAGGACAGGAGATCGTTAAACTAATATGTAAAAATTTCGTTAGATATAGCAATAGGAGATATAGATGCGGTACTTAACCAACCCGGATGTGATTGTTAAAATATTAAGCGGAATTTTATTCGTGCTATTTGTTGTTTCTGTGGTATATATCTGGATACAGATGGGGCATTATCATAGTGATACGAATAGTATTCATATACATTCATCAGTCCATAAAAATTTAAAATCAATCGATAAATAACCATCTTCATCGATGCCATCCAGGACACTGATAATCAAGCCATTTAATAAAAAAGGAATTAAATGCATATACTAATCATTGAAGACGATATGTCCGTTGCCGATTATATAAAAAAGGGATTAACACAAGAAAATCATGTGGTCGAGCATTTTAGTGATGGAAAAGAAGGACTTTTTGCCGCAACAACGGAACAATATGATGTAATGATTATCGATCGTATGTTACCTAACATCGATGGATTAACCATTATTCGAACCCTGCGGGCGTCCAAAATTAATACCCCGGCACTGATCCTCAGTGCTATGACTGATGTTAATCAGCGTGTTGAGGGACTCCAGGGAGGCGCGAACGATTACTTAATTAAGCCCTTTGCTTTTTCTGAACTATTGGCTCGAATTACTATTTTAGGACAAAGTAACATTATTGAGACCCAAAAATCACAACTACAAGTTGGGGATTTAACTTTAGATTTACTCACACATAAAGTGACTCGTGCCAATCAAAACATCCCCATCCAAACCACCGAATACCGACTTCTTGAATATTTAATGCGACACATTAATCAAGTTGTTTCAAGGGTGATGTTATTTGAGCATGTTTGGGATTATCATTTTGATCCTCAAACCAACGTCATTGATGTCCATATGAGCCGACTTCGAAAAAAAATCGATAAACCCTTCGATACCGCATTAATTCATACCATTCGTGGAGCCGGATATGTTATCCGAACGCCTGAAACGCCTGACACATAATTCAACCCTGAGGCTGGTATTCAGTTATTTTGTTGTTTTTATTGTTTCGTCGTTGATCTTATTAACGTTTATTTACTGGTCGTCAGTCGATTATATTTACAAACAGTTAGATCAGCATATCGAATACGACTTGCACAGCCTTCAGACCATTTATCAGCAGGACGGTCAGGAAAAATTAACTAAGGCAATTAATGATCGGCTCGACCATAAGAATTATGATTCAGTTTATTTATTATACAGTCGTCTGAATTCTAAAATTTTGGCCGGAAATCTCAGTAACATCCCTGATGCTTTGACCACAGGCTGGCATATTGTCCCACTCGATAAACTGTCAAAAGCCCTCCATCATAAAACCCATTCGGCACGGGTATTAAAAACTACGTTGTCAACTGATTTGATTTTGTTGAATGGTTTAGATATTGAGTCTGCTCATCAACAGGAACATATCATTATTAACAGCTTAATGGCTGGAATTGCAATCATAATTATATTAGGAGGAATTGGTGGTTTTATTGTTAGCATCAATACGATGAATAAAATTAATTTTATCAATGATACGATGGTGCGTGTGGGGAATGGAGAATTGGAACAACGTGTTCCAACACATGGAACAGATGATGATTTTGATTTATTGGCGGAAAACTTTAACCAAATGCTGGATCGCCTTCAAGTACTGATGGAACGGATACAAAATATTTCCAATAATGTCGCTCACGATTTGCGCACTCCCTTAACGAGGATACGAAATCAATTAGAATCCATCCAAGAACAATGTGATGACGCGGTTTTGGATAAAGTTGAGCTAACTATCGATGAGACCGATAGTCTTCTAGCCACATTTGAAACCATACTCAATATTAATAAGTTTGAAAGTGGGGTCCAAAAGCTGAATATCGCTCGAATATCAAGCCAGAAATTGATTCAAGATGTACTCGACTATAATGAACCTTTGGCACTAGATAAAGGTATTCGGATTCAATCAACATTGGATCAGGAAAATTGTTTTATGGGCGATCAAAATATGTTGTTTTTAACCTTAACCAATATTATCAACAATGCTATTAAATATGCTCCGGTAGGCGGTTTAATTGAAGCAACTGTTCGTGAATGTGAGGTAAGTTTATCTGGTTACGAGTTTAAGCAGCCGCAATTAGCGATAGTGATTTCGGATAACGGAGTTGGGATCCCAGACTCGGAAAAAAACAAAGTATTTGAACTATTTTATCGTTCGGAAAAACACCGAGATCATCAGGGCAACGGGCTCGGTTTAAGCCTGGTTGCTGCCGTCATCCACCTGCACCATGGTAAAATTGAACTCCATAATAACAAACCGGGACTTAAAGTGTGTCTCTATATACCAATTGATAAGAAATAAAACCACGCAAATAATATTAAAAGTTAGGGCCTGTTGATCTTTCAGATATCAGACAAATTTTGTAATCATAAGAACAATACGCAGCAAGGAAAACCTTACCCCTATGTCATTGATGTTCATATCAGTCGGTTACGGGAAAAAATTGATAAACCCTCTAGTAAAGCAACCGGATACGAAAATGGCATAACTGGATTTACAATATTCAGACCAAAAATTGGGTGCAAAAATGTTTTTTTATTTGTAAAAACTGAGGGTGATTATTAAAAAAATTTAATATTCAAGAAAGTTTCACTTCATTATCGTCTTTTATAGTACATAAAAAATCAGTGTCGCCAAATACAGCAATTTTAAACATAAATAATTGCTTTTAAATGGATAAATAAAATGATGAAAATATTATTGCTAGGTAATAGACATTTTCTATTTGAATTACTATATAACCTTAGGAGTCTTGATTTTTTAGACGAAAATATAATTGATATTTGCGTTTCTAATCCCCCTAAATTCAGTTTAAGCCAGAAAATAAAAAATATAAAAGCGTTACCTATAAAAAAAATAATCCCCAAAATAGCCGAAAAAATTTTTCTTAAAATTGTAAAAAAACAATATGGAAATAGCCAGAATTTAATTCTCAAACAACTTTTTCCAACTAAGAACCTAACTTTTTTAAATTTATTACCAAATGTACGATTCATTAAGTATCAAGGGTTAAACAAGCTTAATGATATTAGCGACTATGACCTGCTGGTTGTCGCTTCTTTTTCAGAAAAAATACCTGAGTATATCTATAACCAACCCCTAAAAGGTACTGTAAATATACACTCCTCCTTATTGCCATCATTCCGTGGTGGCAATCCTTGCTATATCCAAGCCTATAGAGGAAATTCTCAAATTGCTACAACAATCCACCTTATGGCAGATGGATGGGATAATGGTGATATTATTTCTCAAAAGAAAGCTGAAACAAATCGCGAATTAACCAGTTGGGATATATTTACTGGAAGCGCTAAGATGGCTGCCGAGATGTTAGATGAGCTGCACTTAAATGAATTTAAATTTTTTCCTATTAAGCAAGATGAGGCATTTGCCAGTTATTGTCATTACTACCCTGAGCCTAAATTTAATATCAAAAATATGGAAGCTTCAGATGATATAGAAGGGTATGTAAGAGCTAATTATTTAAACTATTTATTTCCATTTACTTATTGTTTTTACGGCCTAAGTCTTTTGATTATTTTTAAAGTTATAAAACTTTCTGAACATAATGAATATTTTCAAACCAATGAGAATATTGCTTTACTAAAGAAAAACAAAGTATTTTACCTTAAATTTTATAATAATTTTTACATAATATCGCATTACTGTTTTCGGGGAAAAATATGTGAATTAGTTAAAGATAAAGACTTTGATAATACTATGTGGGCCTCCTCGGTTATTGCATAATATTTTCTGCAATCAGAATTGCTGTGGTACGCTATGATCACCGTGTTCTGGGTCGTGGCCAGTAGAGCCAAATTCATCGCTTGCTGTTGTTAATTGCCGATATTGTTCGGCCGACATACCGTCATCTGCCAAGCCCCCAATATTATATAACCCAAACCATACATTTTTAGCATGTATGGGACTACCATTTTGATCCGCAAACATCGGATAGGGCATAAAAACATATAGTATACAACCTATCTAAAAATTTCACCTCGTGCGCGGGCACAAGCTATTTTATAGCGATTATAGTGTGAATCAGTTGGATCATTGGCGTATTCCTTATGCCAAAATTCACACGTTTTATTCAAACGAGCTTGAACTTTATCTTGCCTAATCATTGCTTCAATTTCTTCATTAGTCATTTGATATTCGTGAGACTTTTTCTTCAATGAGTTAAGATTTGATTTTTTCTTACAAAGTACTTTTGTTGTATTGGGATTACTGCAATCCAGGGTATTATCAAAACTTCTCTTATTTTCTGTAAAACCTTTAAATTTATTGTCTTTGGGAATATTAATATTGTTAAGCGCTTTTTCTGTCGCAAACATCCATTGTTTTAATTTCCACATCTGATAAATTTCTTCGCTTGCAAAACTGAATACATTTCCAAAAAAAATACCAATCGTCAAAATGAATATCCAACTTAAAGCAGATCGTTTTTCATCATCCATGGCAACCTCCAATTTTAATAAACGAGAAAATAAATATATCTGAATTTAAAAAGAATCAATTATAAATTAAAACTTTTATTTTTAAACTTATCTTTTTGAGCATTTCAATTAAAAAATATTCATTAACAATTTTGAAGTTGTGATCAACGAACTAAAAGCGGGGGATTGGTTTGTTCAAACTTTTAGAATAAACCTTATTCTAAAAATAAATGTAATTTAACATAATATACATTATGCGAAATTCGATTGTAATGCCATATAATAAATATATGCACATAGTTTCCTTTTGTAGGTGCAAATTCAGTGAGTAAGCACTTATCAACAATTTTTAACCTTATGATATAACTTGAATATCTAATCTCTTAAATATTTTTTTATTAAATCTATTTTTAACTCTGGCTAATAAATATTTTTATTGATAGGATTTCAAAATATTTATTTTGGTCTCATTATTTTTTTGGGCAAAACTGGAGCTTTATATGAATTCAAGTATTTTTGAAAAACTTTCAAACCTTTCGGTATTTGAGTTAATGGCATTTTTTGCAACGGCTGCAGTTATGCTCGGTTTAGTTGTATTATTGCCATATAAAATTATTCAAGAAATTAAGAAACACAAACAATAATTTTACAATAATTTTTGATGCTCTCTCGTAAATAATGTGACTCTTGGCTGGTATTACACGTCTTTTATTCACGAGACAGCACCAAAATCCCTCTTAATATATAAGCAATTGAATTATAATTGTTTTTATTTAATTCATTTCATAAAAACTATTAAAAACAAGATTTATCCTTCTATTATTAGTGAATGGCTTCACATATTCCGTAGTTCGGTAAAAATAGCATATCTACTGTGAACCACTTCAATTTATTTCTTTGTTTCAACTTATATGATTACTACCAAGTTAAACACAAAAAACAAACTACTCTTGGGAGATAAATCATGAAAAAAATAATTTTAGGTATATTATTGGCATCTACTTCAAGCATTTCTTTTGCAGAGGATATCGCTTATGAAAAAGAATGTCCGGATGGTGGTTCACGTCAAGTTTCCGGTTCGTATGATAGTGCTAGTGGTGATTTCAAGCTAGTAACCGAAATTATAGAATGTGCACGATATGATGAAATTAGCAATGGAACTCATATTGCCGAAGGCAATTTTTTAGTTGCCAATTCAATCTTCGAACCGATGGCAAATATAGAAGCCGTAATTATTTCTGATATATCGGTAACTCATAAAGAAGAAACTATCAATTTTAGTTGTACCAAAAACATCAATGGTAGTTATGATATGACGACCAATACCTTAGATGGTGAGATTAAGTCGGATTGTACCCATAACGGTAAAGTTACTATTCCAATCTTAGAGCTTCTTAGTGGTGATGAGATTGATGAAGAAATGGATAACTCAACTGAGGAAAATAAAAATAATGGTGAATATCCTTATCCAGATGGAAACGATATTAAAGACCAAATTGATCAGTGTGTAAATTCGAATCAAGGTAATCCTGACTGGAATCCAAATGGCAATACAGATCCTTGGGACCAAGGGAATCAAAACGGCCATCCAGGTGGTCCCAATAACCAAGGAGAAAATCCCTGGGATCAAGGAAATCATAATGCTAATGGTCCCAATAACAATAGTCAAAATCCCTGGGGTGAAGAAGATAAATGGGATGAGAACGAGTGGGACGACAATGAATGGGATGAAAACGAAGATGAAAAAGATGAATCAGATCCCAGTAACGTAGTATTGCCTGTAACCAATCCAATTTCTTAAAACTCAGCTATATCTCCCAATCTATAAAAGTCCCGTATTTTTTACGGGATTTTTTTTCGAAAAATTTTTAACTATCTACCCCCTTTTCTTTTTCAGTTTGTAATAATATCCTGTCAATACAATTGCATAGGTACTTTGTTTTTTCTTTGTCTGAAAAATAAAAAGGCACTAATATACATTCAATTGAATTTAGGTAATACTTCTATGGTTAGACCTAGAATTTAATGGTAGTCGTTTATCCTAAAAAACGCGCAGTAGATGGCAAATGAGTTTTTTAGGTTTATCTTATTAATAGGAGTAATTACATGCAAGCCGTATTAATGACTAAGGCTGGTGATCCTGAAGTATTACAATTGATGGAAATTGATCAACCCCAAATTGCTCATCCAAAACAAGTCAAAGTACAAATTAAAGCAGCGGGAATTAACCCAATTGATACAAAAATTAGGGCCAATGCTTTATTTTATCCAGATTCCCTCCCCGCTATTTTGGGATGTGATGGTGCCGGAGTTATTATTGAAGTTGGTCAAGACGTTGATAAATTTAAGCTGGGTGATGAGGTTTGGTTTTGTCATGGAGGCTTGGGGGATTTACCTGGTAACTATGCTGAATATACGGTCATCGATCAAGATCAGTTAATGCTTAAGCCACAAAATCTAAGTTTTATAGAAGCTGCGGCCTCCCCTTTAGTTTTAATTACCGCATGGGAAGCTTTATATGACAAGGCAGGTTTACATAAAAATCAAACCGTTTTAATTCATGCAGGTGCCGGAGGTGTCGGTCATATCGCTATCCAATTAGCGAAGCTAGCGGGAGCAAAAGTCTGTACTACCGTTAGCTGTGCTGAAAAGGCTGAAATGGTTCAGAAATTAGGTGCGGACAAAGTGATTAATTATAAGCAAGAAGATTTTGTCAGTGCAGTTAATCAATGGACGGATAATAAAGGGGTAGATGTTATTTTAGATACGGTGGGTGGTGAAGTATTTAAACAAAGTATTAATGCCCTTGCCTATTCCGGTTCCCTGGTGACTTTACTCGATCCAGGTAATAATATTGAATGGAAAACAGCCCGATTGAAAAACCATTCCATTAGTTTTGAATTGATGCTAACTCCCATGCTTGAAGATTTACCTCATGCTAGAACTCATCAAATGTTTATTTTAGATCGTTGTAAAGACTATTTTGAAACGGGACATCTTAAAATTCACATTAATCATACATTGCCTTTAAATCAAGTAGCACAAGCTCATAAAGGAATTCAATCTGGCAGTATGGTTGGAAAAATAGTTTTGAATATTGCAGACAAATAATGTAAAACAGTTATCATAAAAGAGTAAAAAATTAACTTAGTATGGTAAAGTTTTGGATTTAATAATCCTTAATAGACTTAAAGCTGTTTTAACCTAAAAAACGCAGTTGACTTCGTAGCGAGGTTCACTTATGTGCTGAAGATTAAGGATTTTATAGGTTATTTTGGCTTTACTTGTAGTCACCCTACTGGTGAAATCAAAATGTTCTAGAAAATCCTTAAGATTTAGTGCTTAAGGGGACCGCAGTAGATAGCAACTGCGTTTTTTAGGTTTAATAAATTCGAATAATAAATAAAGGAGTGTTGTAATGAAAAAGCAATTCTGCTATTTCATTTTACCCATTTCACTTTTAACATCCTCAAGTTTTTTGTTGGCTGAAATATCAACCGATGGCAGTGTTGGTCCACAGGTTAATCTCAACGGGCCAAATTTCCACATAACTGAAGAACTTGGCTCACGAGTTGGGGATAATTTATTTCACAGTTTTAGCAACTTTAATATTTTAAATGGTGAATCGGCTACTTTTACCGGCGCTAATAACATATCCAATGTCATTAGCCGGGTTACTGGAGGAAGTATTTCAACCATTGATGGTTTACTCGAATCTCAAATTGGCCAGGCTGATTTTTATTTTATTAACCCAAACGGAATACTATTTGGACAAAATGCCCAAATTAATGTCCCTGCAGCATTTCATGTCTCGACTGCTGACAGTTTAATTTTTTCCGACGGTAGTCAGTTTAATGCGGTCAACCCTGACTCTAGTTCACTGACTGTCGCAACCCCCTCCTCTTTTGGATTTACCGATCAGCAACCTGCAAAAATTGTCATGGATGGTAGTTTGATTTCTATGGACGAAGGTCAACATATATCTTTGACTAGTGGAGAACTCGAAGCAGACAGCGCACAAGTCTTAAGTGAAGCCGGAACTGTCAGTATTGTTGCGGTTGGTCAAACAAATACAAACATCGCATTGGATACTCCAATTCTAGATCAATCCGAACTAAATGCATCTGGTAGGCTCACTCTCAACAATAGTCAAATCAATGTTAGCGGCAATGGAGGTGGCCAAATTAATATTGCTGCCGGTGAAACAAAGTTCATCATAACCGATCTTTTTAATACCAATTCAGACGAAAGTAATCAGGTTCAAGAATCAAACATTTCGGTACAATCTTTGGATATGGATAACGCTTGGATCAAAAATGATAGCACGAATAGTGGCCAGGCTCCGTCCATTAACTTGTTAGTCAAAAATGATCTATCTATGTTAAATGGTAGTATTTTAACCAGTAGTGCCTTTGGTAGTGGTGATGCAGGTAACGTTTATGTATCTGCCAGCAATTTATCAATCGATCGACAAGGTTCAGAATTTTTGACCGGCATTGTTAGTAATGTCAATGCAGAAAGTACGGGTAATGCAGGAACCGTAACATTACAAATACTAGACAGCTTAGAAATTTTAAATCGTGGTGAAATCGGCAGTAATACTTTTGCCGCTGGTAATGCCGGACAAGTCTATATAGAAGCTGGTAGTATCTATATTGATGGAAAAAATGTGGATGGCTTGACCGGCATCTCTAGCCAAGCAACATCAACATCTACTGGAGAAGCGGGTTCCATTGAGATTGTTGCTACCGATAGTATTGAACTTTTTGATTCTGGAGTTATTTCCAGCAGTACTTTTTCCAGTGGTAATGCCGGAAATATTGCCATAGATACTAATAGTATATATATCAATCGTTTTAATGCAGATTCTACCACAGGAGTATTTAGTAATGCCTCCGGTGTTTCAACTGGCAATGCTGGAAATATTCTTATCAATGCCGGTGATTTTGTTGCTGTGGTTGATGGAGGAAAGATAGCCAGTAGCAGCTTTTCAGAAGGTGATGCCGGCAATATTGAAATTAATGCCAAGCAATTATTTTTACATGATAGTGGCTCAGTTTATTCCACGGGTATTTTAAGCAATGTTGAATCAGGCTCATTAGGCAATGCCGGTCAATTGGATATAAATATTGATGGAACAACCGAAATTTATGCCGGAGCCATACTCGGTAGTAACACTTTTTCCAGCGGCAATGCCGGAACGGTTAATTTTACCGGTATTGATATTCTAATCGATGATCTCGGCGCCAATAGTCTAACCGGCATAGCCAGTCAAACCAATTCCACCGGTCATGCTGGTGAATTAAATATTAAAATTAGTGGCAATTTTACGCTACAAAATGGTGGAGAAATTTCAACTAATACTTTTGGTTCCGGTAATGCCGGTACCATAAATATTCATACCAATAAACTCAATATCAATAATCAATCATCGGAAATTTTAACCGGCATCGTTAGTAATTCAGGCGGTTCCGGGCACGCCGGTGCGGTTAATTTAGTAGTAGAAAATCACGCCAATATTGTTAATGGCGGACAGATTGCCAGTAGTTCCTTTGCTTCTGGCAATGCCGGTCAGGTGAGTATTGTTGCCAATACGTTTAGCATTGATGGGCAGGATAGTGAGCGAGTCACAGGAATTTTCAGTAATGCTCAGGAAGATTCACAAGGTAATGCAGGACAAATTAGTGTAGAAACCATTGCATTATTGGAAATATTAGATGGCGGTGAAATCTCTTCAGTTACTAAATCTAGCGGCGATGCAGGTAGTGTCTCAATTAAGGCAGAAAACCTCAACCTAGATGGTAAAGAGTCCTCCTTTTTTACCGGAATTTCCAGTGATGCCGAACTCAATTCCACTGGGATTGCCGGGGAAATTTTTGTCGATATTAGTAATTTAACTTCCATAATTAATGGGGCTGAAATAAGCAGTAATACCAGTTCTGTTGGTAATGCTGGATCAATTTTTGTTAATACGGGACAACTTTATTTACAAGATCGCGGTAGTGGGATTTTTAGTAATGCAGAACTTAGCTCATCCGGACATGCCGGTGAAATTTGGATTGATGTTTCAGGTCTAACCTCCATATTCGATGCCGCAGAAATTGGTAGCAATACCTTTGCCAACGGTAATGCCGGTAAAATCACCTTTAATAGTCAACAGTTATTAATCGATGCAGGAGAAGAATTGGCTATAACAGGCATATTTAGTGATGCGATCAGCGGCTCTGGTAATGGCGGCTCATTAGATATTAATATTTCCGAACAAGCCATTTTACAAAATGGTGGCAAAATAGCCTCCAATACGTATTCCACTGGTAATGCTGGTGATATCAATTTAAACACCAAAAACTTAACCATAGATGGCCAAACCTATCCCTTTGCCACGGGAGTAAACAGTATTGCCAAAGAAAACTCACAGGGACATGCCGGTGCAATTCATATTCAGGTTACAGAAAATTTAAATATAATCAATGGCGGTGAAATTTCCACAAATACCCTCGCCAATGGTAACGCCGGATTTATTGCTATAGAAGCCCAAAATATTGAAATCAATCGAGCCGGAAATGATCGCTTTACCGGTATTTTTAGTGATGCTGAATCGGGTTCCTCAGGCAATGCAGGTAGTTTAAAAGTCAAAGTGACGGATACATTGAATGTTATTAATGGCGCCTGGTTGTCCTCGAACACTGAGTCTTTAGGTGATGCAGGAGATATTGAAATTGTCTCTAATAGTATTAAGCTAGATGCTCAAAATAGCGGAATTTTGACTGGATTTTTGAGCAATGCCGAGGTTGGTGCTCAGGGTGACGCCGGTCAGATTAAAGTTGAAACAACTGAGCAGCTAAGTGTTCTTGGAGGTGCTCAAATATCTAGTAATACCTATGCTCAAGGTAATGCGGGTCAAATTCAAGTGGTGGCTAAAAACCTATTATTGGATGCCTCTAATGCCCAATTTACTACCGGAATTTTCAGCAGTGCGGAATCCGGTTCACAAGGTCATGCCGGGCAATTATTTTTTGATATCACAGATTCAATTGAAATTAATAGTGGTGCCACCATTACGACCATTACCGAAGGGCTTGGTAATGCCGGAGATATTCAGATTTTTGCCTCTAATCTCTCTATTGATAGACAAGGTAGTTTTTCAACAGGAATTTCCAGTAATTCTGAGAGTACCGATCAAGGTAAAGCCGGAGCCATAGAAATTAAGCTAAAAAATGATTTAAGCATTTTTGATGGTGCTTCAATTAATAGTAATACTTTTTCCAAGGGCGACGCAGGTCAAATTAGCATATCTGCTAAAAATCTTTTAATAGATGCCAAAGACTCTCAGCTTTTTACTGCCATTTCCAGTCAAGCCGGAACCGACTCTACCGGTAATGCTGGTATTTTAGATATCGATCTATCCGGTGAATTAAAACTACTCAATGGAGGTAAAATCACAACAGATACCTTTGCTGTTGGCAATGCTGGTGATATTGTCATAAATACAGTTATTTTGACCCTGGATGATCAACTCAATAGTGAATTGGCAACGGGAATTTTTACCAATACTCGTAGTACTGAGAATGGTAATGCGGGTTCAATCACGATTAATGCAAGCGAGCAAATCAATATTCTTAATGGTGCCGAAATCAGCAGCAATACTTTTTCTAAAGGTAATGCAGGAATTATTGATATTGATGCCAATAAAATTCTACTTGATCGCCAAACCGCAGATAGTTTTACGGGAATATTTAGTGATGCAAAAAGTGGTTCCTCGGGAAATGCCGGGGCTATTCAATTGCAAGTCAATGACCAACTGACTATTCAAAATGGTGCCTGGATTTCGAGTAATACAGAATCAGTTGGTAATGCAGGAAATATCAAAATTGAGACTCAGTCAATAAATCTAGATGCCAATAACTCGGGAATTCTCACCGGAATAATTAGTAATGCCAAGATCAATTCGACCGGAGATGCGGGTACCGTTGAAGTTGTCGCCAGTGGCTTAGTGGAAATACTGGAAGGTGCACAAATTTCAAGCAATACATCCGGTCAAGGAAATGCCGGTCAAATCCAAATAAAAGCCAAGGAATTAGTTCTCGATAATGACAATTCCAGTTTTTTTACTGGTGTATTTAGTAGTGCTGATGAAAATTCTCAAGGCAATGCTGGACAACTCTTTATAGATATACATGATGCAGTATCTATTTTTGATGGTGCAAAAATCAATACCAGCACCGAAGGAACTGGCAATGCCGGTGATATTACTTTATTCACCAATTCACTCAGCATTGATCGTCAAGATGGTTTTCCAACTGGAATCTTTAGCAATACTTTAAGTACAGAAAATGGTAATGCCGGTTCTATTAGTATCAATGCCCGTGATCATATAAATATTTATCGCGGCGGTGAAATCAGTAGCAATACTTTTTCAAAAGGTTATGCGGGATTAATTCAAATTGAAACCGGAAGTTTAAATATTGCACGACTTGACTCTAATTTATTTACCGGAATTTTTAGTGATGCAAAAACTAATTCGCAAGGAAATGCCGGTAGTATTATTGTTAAAGCTAGCGACTCAATTAATTTAGATAATGGTCGAATTACCAGTAACACTGAAATCAACTCTAGTGGACATGCCGGTGAAATTAGCATTCAAGCAGACAATGACATTGTAATTAAAAATAGCTCTGAAATCGGTAGTAATACCAGTGCTATTGGGAATGCCGGAAGCATTGAAGTTTCAGCTAAAAATCTTTATTTGGATGGCACGGGAGCTGAATTCAGAACCGGATTATTTAGTAATGCTGAAGAAGTTTCTAGTGGCAATGCCGGCTCTATCGTAGTTAATATCTCGGAGCAATTGGAAATTAAAAATGGTTCTGAAATTTCAAGTAACACCAATGCATTAGGTGATGCTGGAGACATAAATGTAAAAACTAACCAGCTTATTTTGAATGGTGAAGGTTCTACCTTTAGAACCGGAATTTCAAGTAATGCCGAGGCTACCTCCAGTGGTACGGCGGGCTTTATTCAGATCGAGGTAAATGATGCAATGGAAGTATTGAGTGGTGCCAGAGTATCAAGCGATACCTACTCCATCGGAGATGCAGGTAATATCATCATTGATGCAAAATCTTTAATTATTGACACTGAAAACGCCTCTTTTTCTGCGGGTATATTTAGCAGTGCTAGACCCGACTCCAGTGGTAATGCTGGTTCTATTTTTATGGATATTAAAGATTCGTTCAGTATTAGTAACGCTCGAATTTCAAGTGATGCCAATGAAAATGCGCAGGGGCATGCTGGCTCTATTAAACTTTCCGTAGGAGAATCACTTTCGATTTTAAATGGTGCAGAAGTTGGTAGTAATACAGAAGGCGTAGGAGATGCGGGTGATGTGACTATTAACGCCAATAACATTCTAATCAATGAAGGCAGCTCAAACTCATTTACCGGAATCGGAAGTGATACTTTTGGCAGTGCGACTGGTGATGCGGGTCAATTAATTATTCACGTTAATGAGCAGCTAAAACTCTTTAATGGCGGTGAAATATCCAGTAGTACCTTTACCTCTGGTAATGCAGGAGCCATTATAATTGAGGCCGGACAAATAGTTATGGATATTCAAAATGGTCAATATACGGGTATCTCCAGCTCTTCTAATAGTGATACAAATGAAATGTCTGGACAAGTTGGAAATATTTCGATTAACACCGGCTCTATTGACATGAATAATGCAGCCATTATTAATATTAGTTCATCGGGTCTAGTCGAATCAGCTGATCAATCTAATGTTGAACAAAGCATAGTCATTAAAACTAAGGAATTAACCTTAAATAACGGTTCGGTGATTTCAGCTGAAAGTTCAGGTAATTCGCCCGCAGCCAATATTGAAATCACCTCTTCCGAAACCATGAAGCTTAATTCTGATTCTGCCATTACTACCGAATCAGTTATTTCAGATGCCGGAAAAATCACAATAAACAGTGGTTTATTGAGTATTGATAATAGTAAAATCACTACTTCGGTGAGTGGTTCTCAAGGTAATGGGGGCGATATCAGCGTGACATCACCTGCACTGATTATGAAAACCGGATTCATTCAAGCAAATACGGCTGCAGCTGGTGCAAGTGGTGGTGATATTTTAATCGATACACCGCAACTCATTTTCCCGAGTAACCAAGTATTTTTAACCAATCAAGATGAACGGATCGAATTTGTTCTCAATAGCCCACAAAACGTGATTCAGGCTGCTGCTCCTGATGGAGTAAGTGGAAATGTTAGTGTGACGGCCCCTACTCTGGATATTTCATCTTCCATTTTAAATATTAGTACGCGTTTCTCTGATCAGACCAAGATTAGCAAAAACCCTTGCAAGGTTAGCGCGGGAGCGATCCCGAGTTCTTTGACTTGGGCTGGGCAAGGAGGCCTACCTTCCTCTCATGCGGATAGTATTCACCTACCTTTAGGTAAACGAATAATGATTAAAGAGCAACAGAAAAAACTGAACAATAATCAAGGTGGAATTAATAAGTCAAACACACCGACCAATAAAAACCAGTCCAAATTGGATTGCTTAGCATCAAAATAGAGGCCAACTCATTGATTTTTTATTGCCAACAACATTTATTTCATAACCTTATCCGAATATTTGGAATAATCGTTTTCATGCAATATAGTCTAATTTCTATGGCTGACATTGTTACAGATGGTTCAATGGGACCATCCCTTTCTATAAATGGTCCCAACTTTCAAATTGAAGAGCAATTGGGTAGTCGGAGTGGAAATAACCTCTTTCATAGTTTTCAAGAATTTAATATTGCCACAGGTGAAACAGCAGTATTTACCGGAAGTGCCGGTATTGACAATGTAATTTCACGAGTCACAGGTGGGAACCTTTCAACGATTAATGGTGTACTCCAATCCACTATTGGGGCTGCTGATTTTTATTTTATTAATCCGGCTGGCATTTTAATTGGCGAAACAGCACAAATTGATGTTCCCGCATCCTTTTATATTTCTACTGCAAATTCACTCCATTTTTCTGACGATGCTATTTTCTTCGGTGATACAGAAAATCTAAGTTCATTAAGCATTGCTGACCCTATTACTTTTGGTTTTAGTCAAAGCTCTAGTGCCAATATTACCATTGACGGTGCTGTTTTAGCTTTTAATCCTGAAACAACTTTTCTATTAAATGCCGGAACCATTGATGTAAACGAATCAGAAATTTTAATTGAAAATGGAAATTTAAATCTACTAACTGGTGAAAAAATTAGTCAAGACACCAACGACTCCTGGTTTGATAACACCCAAGGTAGTTCAAATTATCCAAACAATAGTTCGATTAATATTTCCCAATCGTTTTTGGATGTAGGCGGGAATGGAGCCGGAATAATTAATCTCCACAGTAACAACATTAAAATGACCAATTCTGCCCTATTCAATGCAAATATTGGTAATAAATCGACACAAGGCTATAGCATAGTACAGGCTGATAATCTCGATATGGATCAAGCTTGGTTAATAAATGATAATGGTGGCGCAAGCAATTCCGCTCCTATTAACATTCACCTAACAAATGCTTTAAACATGAAAAACAATAGTGTTATAAGTAGCGATTCATATGCTAATGGGAATGCCTCCAAAATATTTTTATCAGCACAAGACTTGTCCCTGGAAAATAGTTTGCTTCTAAGTAATAGTCAGCAGGGAAATGGCAATGGAAATCAAGTAACCATTAACATAGCGAATGACATCAACTTGTTAAATGGTTCTACAATAGGCAGCAGTACCTATTCAACGGGCGATGCAGGTAAAGTTATCATTGAAACCAATAATCTGCTAATCAACGCTGGACAAACGGAGCAATTTACCGGAATTGCCAGTCAGGCAGGAACAGGTTCACAGGGAAACGCAGGCATAATACAGCTTGATGTTAGCAAACATATTGATATTCAACCCGGTGGAAAAATATCAACCGATAGCTTCGCTACAGGAAATGCCGGTGATATCGTTATAAAATCGGATAGTTTATCCATAAACCGTCTCGATAACATTACCACAGGTATACTCAGTCAAGCCAAACAAACCTCTTTTGGAAATGCTGGCAGTATTAATATCGATGTTAATGATACCGTAAATATTTATAACGGAGGTGAGATTAGTACCAGTACCTTTTCCCAGGGTAACGCAGGAGATATTACGCTCAGCACATCTAACCTAAAATTAAACGGTATCGATTCAGATTTTATAACTGGAATTTTCAGTAATGCCGAACAAGATTCAACAGGTCATGCTGGTAATTTAAATATTTTAGTCAAAGATGCCTTAAACATTAATTACGCCAATATTTCCAGTGATGCCTATTTTAATTCTCACGGTAATGCCGGACAGATTAATATAATGGCTAATACTATTCGTATGGATAATGGAGCTTATATTGGCAGCAATACCTATGCTTTAGGGAATGCTGGTGAAATTGAAATAACAGCTGAGAACTTAAATATAAATGGATTAAATAATGATTATACGACTGGAATTTATAGTGATGCTTCAGCTCAATCAGTTGGCAATGCCGGAACTATTAACTTAAATATTGCCAATGATTTAATTATGCAACAAGGTTTAATTAGCGGCAATGCACTGCCTAATTCTTCAGGAAATGCTGGTCATCTAAATTTACACATTGGGGGACTTTTTAACCTCAGCGATGATTCGGTTCTTAACACATCTACCTTCTCATCAGGTGATGCCGGTGTAATAGAAATTACAGCCGAGAGGATAAATATTCTCAATGGTGGAGAAATCAGTAGCAGTACAGATGCAAATGGCCATGCCGGTTCGATATATTTAAACGTTAATCAGTTAATAATTGATCAAGGTGGGGAAAGTTTTACCGGTATATTTAGTGACGCCGTAATAAATTCCAGCGGTAATGCGGGTCAAATTAATGTTAATGCAAATGATTCTATTGAAATATTAAATGGAGGACGGATTTCAAGTACTACTTTTGCATTGGGCGATGCGGGCCAATTAAATATTAATGCACCAAACCTGTCAATTGCCGATAGCAATGCGGTTCTTGGAACTGGGATATTTAGCATTGCCGCTCCTAACTCTACTGGTCAAGCCGGTGCTATCAACCTCATTGTTCCAAATTTGCTGCAAGTAACCGATCTCGGTGGTATCTCTAGTGATACCTATGCTAAAGGCAATGCAGGAAATATTACTATTGAAGCAGGAAAAATATATCTAAGCGGAATTGGTGAGCTATATCGCACTGGTATCTCCAGTAATGCTGAAAATGGTTCTATAGGTAATGCAGGATCAGTCACTATTAATAGTGATAATGACATCGAAATTTATAATGGAGCTAGAAAACAAAATAGTATTGATTACTCTGTTGATAATAATACTTTTAGTTACATAGAACCAATTATCGCAAAACAACCCGGATGCTGAGTTTATATGAAAAATTACAATCACAATTATCCATTTAACAAAAAAGCGGTATTTTTGACCTTATGTCTATTTCTCTATTCTCACTCCGGACACAGTTTAGAACCAGGAGGAGCTCTTAAAGGTAGCTGGGGGCCGGATCGTGAAAAACCCATTCCGGAATTTTTACCCGATGAAAATGAAGAAGAATTTATCCTACCTAAGGCGCCAGTAGAAATAGATTCCGACAAACGACCTACACGTAAACTATTTGTATTAAAAGATTTGCATTTTAACGGCAATACCGTTTTTAGCGACGATCAACTTAAAGCCATTGCCAAATCATTTATGCAAAAAGAGGTCGGGTTAGCTGATCTGGAAGAGATTAGACTGCGTATAACCAATCAATATATACAAGCAGGTTATGTAAATTCAGGGGCAATCCTTCCCGATCAAGACGCACAAGGGGGAGTAATTCGCTATCAAATAACTGAAGGACGTTTATCACAAATCAATATTTCAGGAACCGAAAGACTTAAACCCTCTTATATTCGAGATCGTTTATGGTCGGGACAAGATAAAATATTAAATACCAAAGAATTACAAAAACGATTTCAGTTACTCCTATCCGATCCGATGGTTGAGCGTTTAAATGGTGCCTTAAAACCCGGTATTAAAGCTGGTGATGGAATTTTAGATTTAAAAGTTAAACGAGCCAAATCGTTCCTTTTAAATTTTGGCGTGGACAATCATCGTTCTCCAAGTACTGGTTCAGAGCAAATTCAATTTGACAGCCATATATACAATATTAGTGGCAACGGCGATATTTTGTCCTTGTATGCCAGTCAAACCAGTGGTGCCTTTGATCTGGATATGAATTACTCTATTCCACTTAATGCGAAAAACACCAAGCTTAAACTCTATTACGGCTATACTAACTCCTCTGTGATTGAAGAACCATTGGATAAAGCTGATATCGATAGTGATTACCAGTATTTTGAATTTGGTTTAAGTCATCCTCTAATCTCATCATTACGAGAAAGCTTTGTTATTGAAGGTCGTTTAGCTTTTAAAAAGAGTCGCAGTTTTTTATTTGGCGAAGGAACACCCTTCTCTGAAGGAGTTGAAGACGACGGTAGTAGCCAGACCACCGTACTAAGGCTAAGTCAGGAATATACTCAGCGCAAAAAAAATAAAGTGCTGGCCGTACGTTCGACCTTTAATATTGGTCTAGATGCCGCTAATGCGACAATAAATAGTGATATGCCGGATGGTAAATTTTTTAGCTGGCTAGGACAAGTCCAATATGCGCAACGATTAGAACAAATACCAGGACAATTGTTAGTGCGCAGTAATATTCAACTCTCTAATGATAAGTTACTACCAATGGAACGTTTTGCGGTAGGCGGTCCCACTACTGTTAGAGGTTATCGTGAAAATTCCTATGTAAGAGACAATGGCTTTTGGTCATCCATTGAATATCGCTATCCTATTTTTGGCGATCCTGACGATAAAAAGAAAGACTCGCTACAGTTAGCGCCTTTCTTTGATTTTGGCAATGGTTGGAACAAAGGGGAATGGGATAGTGACAATATGCTTTCTTCCGCTGGACTCGGTTTACTATGGAAATCACGTCGTTTTTCAGCTGAACTATACTTAGCACATGGGTTTAAAAATCTATCCAATCCCAATGAATATAATTGGCAGGATGATGGGATCACCTTTAAATTATCAGCAAATATCTATTAAAAGCAGGTATTATTATGTCTAGTTTTATTATCAGAGCAAACAATGAATCAGCCACCAATAGAATGATTATAGGGTTTAAGAAACATTTTCAAATAATCAATTTAATTTGTCTGTTATTTTGTTGTTATTTTAATGCCCAAGCAGACGAATATGAAAATGCCTTTCAGTTGATGCAAAATGGCCAATATGAACAAGCCATAATAACTTTAAATCAACTCATCGAAACTGCACCCTCAGTAGATGCTTTGGTACAACGTGGCGAATCGTATCGAATATTAGGGCGTAATAAAGAAGCCATTAAAGACCTAGAGCAGGCATTAGCCTTAGCAGAAAAAAACAAAGCAACAGAACGGTTAGCCATTGTTCAGATTAGTTTAGGACAAGCTTATTTACAAAATCAACAGCTTGAAAGTGCCCTAAAAGTCTTATTGGCAGGAAATCAAAATGCTATTCAAATAAAACGAAATGATCTTATAGCCGTATCACATAATCTCCTTGGGAATTTATATAACATCAATGGAGACATTGATTCTGCAACCAAACATTATACTTCTGGACTAAAAAACGCGACTATTGCTGATGATAACAGTTTAAAAGCAACACTTTTAATTAATTTAGTACGCTTAGATAATGGCGACGAACAGAAAAAAAACCTTTTGTATCAAGCCGCCCAAGAAATCCAAAATATTTCAAATCAAACCGAGCAAAATTCCTTATTAATTGCGCTAGGTTATCAAGCCATTGAACACCAATTATATAAACTTGCTTATTCTTCTTTATCCAATGCAGCAGCATTTACTAAAACACTAAAGCAAACTCGATTATCCTCAGAGGCAAATGGTTATTTGGGTAAATTATATGAACACAAACAACGTTATAACGATGCCTTGATTTATACAGAAATAGCAATTCAACAGGCACAAAAAATTTCTGCATATGATTTATTGCTACAATGGGAATGGCAACAAGGACGCCTCCAGAAGAATAACGGACAACCCAATGCTGCAATTACCTCTTACCGCCGGGCAGTTAACCATATTCAAACGATTAGAAATGATATTCCGGTGCAATATCATGATGGTAAATCATCTTTTCGGGCAACTCTAGCTCCGATTTACTTGGATTTAGTCGAATTGTTAATTGAACATGCAGAAAAACAACCACAAGAAGCTCAGAAACAAGAACTTTTAACGGAAGCTTTAAATATTGTAGAACGTTTTAAAACGGCTGAAATGCAAGACTATTTTAAAGATGCCTGTGCCGTGGATCAGGCTCCTTTAGATGATTTAAATGCAGTCGCCCCTGGGAGTGCGGTAATTTATCCAATCATTTTCTCCGATAAAATCGAATTATTGATACAAATAGGCAATAAAAAATACCATAAACGCGTTGATAGTCCTCTAAAAATAGTAAACCGCCTAAGCTTTAGAGTAAATGCTGGGCTACGTCCTTTAGCTGGAGGATATTTCAGACCCTATTCCAAACGTTTCTCTAAACAATTATACGATTTGTTAATCCTTCCTTGGGAAAAAGAGCTAAAAGCCGAAAATATTCACACTCTGGTTTATGCTCCCGATGGTTTTTTAAGACAACTCCCCTTGGGCGCACTTTGGACCGGCGACCATTATTTAATTGAGGATTATGCTGTAGTAACAGTACCTGGCTTGACCTTAATGGAAATGAAATCAGAAAAAAGGCAACACATTAGTGCTTTAGTAGCAGGTGTATCTCGGCCGGGTGAAGTGGTTAATGAATTACCCGAGGAGATGCAACAAATTCTATCAACTACAGCTTCCACTGAAAAAGTAAGAGGTATTACCCGCTCCATTAAATTACGGGCATTGCCTGGAGGTAAAAAAGATAATGAGGCGATAAATATTGAGCGCCCTCTTTTAGATGAGACTAAAGATAAAATTCAAACTGCTTTAGAACTCCCTGGTGTTGTTGATGAGGTTAAAGAGATTTCAGATATAATGTCCACTAAAAGCTTAGTCGATGAAAACTTCCTGTTGGAAAACTTTGAGCAGGAATTCGCCAAAAGTTATGGTATTGTCCACATCGCTTCGCATGGTCTATTTTCAGGTACTCCAGAAAAAAGCTTCTTAGTAGCCTATGATCGGGTTTTAAATATGAGTAAATTAGAAGAATTGTTTAAATCCGAAGCTTTCTCCGATTCTCCCGTCGAAATTTTAACCCTAAGTGCTTGTCAAACAGCAGAAGGTGATGATCGTTCGCCCCTGGGCCTAAGCGGTGTGGCATTAAAATCAGGAGCACGTAGTGCATTAGGTTCATTATGGCCAGTCGCCGATGTTGTTGCTAAACAATTATTACCTGATTTTTATAATAACCTTAATAAACATCAAATGACCAAAGCCAAAGCCTTACAAGCTGCCAAAATAAAACTATTAAAACAAGAGGATTATTCTCACCCTGGTTTATGGGCATCATTTATATTGATTGGGAATTGGTTATAACGTCATTAACTTTGTTTGTAATCTTTTGTTCTTCCCACTTTGATAGTGAGGTAGTTTAATTTCTCAGTATAAAATGAAATATCGGGCAACTACAAAGTTCTATAATAAACCAGAGCTGCGGGCTAAAACCACAATTAGCAATACAAGGAGATAGATTATGCAAACTACCAAACAAGAAGATCTCAAAGTACTCCAAGGGATCCCGGAAAATGCCAATAAAGAAGAGATGCTGTATCATCTCTATATATTGGAAAACATCCGGTTAGGCCAAAACGATGCAGCACAGGGCAAAATGCAATCAGTCAAAGAACTGCTTAAGGATATTCGACCTTGGTGAAATGGACAGCTTTCGCCAAAGTCACGAGCTATATGCATTGGTTGGGCTGCTGTTGGCTTGAACCTAATTTCATGACCCAATCAATCACACTACCACCGATTTGGCAAGCCCCCATACAATGCCATAAGTTGGTATCCGGACTGACCACGAGACTGGGCTCTTTATCTTCATGCCAGGGGTAGTTAGAGTTTGCTCATAAAGTCAGTTTTAAGTATATTTCCAGCATTGCTGGTATGCATTAATTTTCGTAGGTGCCACTTTCATATTCTCTAAGTGGATAGTGATATCATCAATTTTCGTTATCAGGACTGCCAATGCCTTTGAAATGTGACATTTTTGCGAGACAAAAAAGATCCTTAGCAGGACCATCAGGTTCATCACCAAAAAGATGCTGTTAATCCAGGCGTATGAAGTATCAGCGCGCTTGGAGTCTGCTTAACTGAGGAACGTTTGCCTGGACGACCGGCTGTGGCTTTATCGACTGCCTTAATAATCGCATCCTGAAAAACATCAAACACCGCTTTACCCATACGCTTACGGATTTCAACAAAAAGAGAAGGCGCAAACGGTTCTTTCATTTGAAAACCCGACAGGCCTACAAAGTATTGTAAATACGGATTCTCCTGGATCTGTGCAACCGTTTCTCTATCCGACAAGCACAACTTATGTTTAATAATCACCGCGCCGATGACCAGTCGTGCATCCAATCCGGGTCTGCCGCGACATTCATTCAGGTTTTGATTATAGCCCTCTGCGAGTTCATCCCAAGGAATCGTTTCACTTAATTTAACCCAGCGGTTATTTTTATCCATATCTGAAATAAAAGGCCAGTCAAATTCTTCAATTGTCATTTGTTTGGGGTCATTATATCGGATCATAAGTGCACGCTTTTTGATATCATTATTGGATTACTCGTGCACTATTACACCATTTTTAATGCACTTTATTAAATAATATCAATTATTTATAATTTATGAGCAAGCGCTAGTTAAGGCGGTAATCCTTTCCATTCTTTTTGAGTTCATAGCCCTGAGAACGGATCAGCTGGACCAGCTCAACATCTTGTTTTATTTGTTGGTTCAGTTCTTCGGGTAGTCGAGCCATGTCATTATTCTCCTGGATTCTATCAAGTAGACTATTGATGTTTTTTATTATTTCTTATATGATACTTCCTATTCAAGACTAAAAAAAGGAGAGATATACTTATGTCATATCCTCCTGATAAATGGAAACTCATCTTTATGCCCTTTCCTAAACGCTTGGCAGTTATTCGTAAAGATAAAGGATTCACTCAGCAAATGATGGCAGATAAAGCCGGGATCCATGTATCTCAATACAAACGCTATGAATCCGGAAATTCACAACCTACACTTGAAGTCTTTCGCAAAATCATACTCGCTCTGAATGTTAGCTCTGATATGATGCTTTTTGATGAAGATGAACGAGGACCATCAGATGAACAATTAAAATTACAGTTTGAAGCAGTTTCTAAACTTGAGCCGAAAGAAAAAGAAGCCCTAAAAACAGTCATCGATGGAGTTCTGCTCATGCACGATGCGAAACGTTATACTGACCGAGCAAATAATTAAAAAATGCAATATAATTTTGAATGGGATCCCAATAAAGCCAAAAGCAATGTTAAAAAACATGGTGTTCAATTTGAATTAGCTGCTAATGTTTTTAAAGATCTACTCATGTTAACTTTATTTGATGAAGCTTATAGTGAAGGAGATGAAGAACGCTGGAACACATTGGGGAAAGTGAATCACTCAATGTATGTCGTTGTTTGTCATACTTATCTGGATGAAAGGAATGATACCGTAACCATCCGTATCATTTCAGCTAGACCAGCCACTAAGGCTGAGATTAGACAATATAAAGAGTATTAAGACGATGAAACAGGAATACGATTTTTCGAAAGCACAACGAGGTAAGTTCTATCATCCTGAGGCTAAAATAAACCTCCCTGTATACCTAGACGATGAGGTAAAAGACTATCTCTCTGAACGAGCTAAAGCAAAAGGTATTGGGCTAGGAGATATGGTTAATGACTTATTAAAAAAGGATATCGCTTTAATCGAAGGCGTTAAATAGATTTCATATAAATTTAAAGCACTGATCTGAAGTGCGCCAACACCTTAGATCAGCTAAACTGATTAAGCAGCAAGTGGACTAATAGCGCTTTTTAAGCCTTCGTTTTCCGCGATTCATACGCACATCTAACACGCTCCGAGCACTGATTTAATTCAATCAGTGTGTCCGGGGCGTTTGTCATTTCCATCCTATTAGCAAGATGATAAGCCCTTTCCCTCTAGCCCCATAGATAGGTTACCCCTGGATTGTACCCGTTCCGTCATAAAATACACTGGCCATGGCCTTAAATCAGTCGACGATAATTAAGGAATTATTAGTAGGTATTTTTTTATCGGTTGATGATAATGTAGTTTCCCAATCTATAAGTGTCCAAAACCACCTTTTTCAACATTTTTACGATCGTACAATCAATTCTAAGTTATAACCGTAATTTGGCAATCAGAATTTCTGTATAATATTTTAAAAATTAATTCTCATTCATTTTTGTCAGAGTCTGGTTACAATAACTCGCATGGTAAAATACTTCAAAAATATTGAATCAATT
>Ga0209475_10000908_pt1 | contig 44891 bp, 32 predicted proteins | sample tdDd471_FD_187128 | JGI IMG/M metagenome (GOLD analysis project Ga0209475, IMG submission 187128) | Marine sediment microbial communities from the Atlantic coast under amendment with organic carbon and nitrate - tdDd47.1 (SPAdes)... | ecosystem: Environmental > Aquatic > Marine > Coastal >... | reverse complement strand
CCCACGTCGCCAGCGCCGGCGGGCAGGGCGTCCGTCGCACCACCGGGATAGATGGCGTCGAAGATGGTCACGAGCCAGCGGCGCTCGAACGGTGTGATCTGCATCGGTGTCCTCGACCTCACGTGCTGCGGTTCTACCGCGCGGTCGGTGCGGTGAACAGCGTGCAGCACCCGGGTTCAAGCGCGGGCGCTGTCGGGGTATGCTCCGCGGCGTTGCACCCGACGCAGAGGGATCATGAGCAGCACTGGCTGGGCCATCGACCTCGGCACGACGAACACGGGAATCGCACGGTGGGATCCGACGAGTGAGCGGCCGCGTATGCTGCAGCTCGACGAGATCTGCCGTGCGCCCGACGCCGAAGACCCCCTCGAAGCGCCGCGGCTCGTGCCGTCGGCCACCCACATGCTGGGCGAGCTCGACTTCTGGACCCGCGTCGGCGCGTGGCCCCTGCTGTCGAAGCGTGTCTTCTGGGGCCGCCGAGCGTGGATCGGCCGACCGGCGCTCGACCGAAACACGGGCGAGCCGAAGCCGAACTTCGCGCTCACGTTCAAGCCGTACCTCGCGCGCTCGCCCCTGCAGACGATCGCCCGCGCAGGCGGTCGCAACATCTCGGCCCGTGACGTGGCGCGGACCTTCGTGCGCGAGCTCTTCGCCGAGGTGCACCGCACGACCGGGGAGCGGATCCGCAAGCTGACGGTGACGACCCCGGTCGACTCGTTCGAGTCGTACCGCGCCGAGGTGGCGGCGGCGTTCAAGGACGCCGGCGTGCGCGAGCTGAAGTTCGTCGACGAGCCGGTCGCTGCGGCCATCGGCTACGGGCTTGGCCTCAAGCGCGAGCGCATCGTGCTCGTCGTGGACTTCGGCGGCGGCACGCTCGACCTCGCCCTCGTACGCATGACCGCCCGTGAGATGCAGGACGGCGTGTGCGAGGTCATCGCCAAGGCCGGGCGCCCCATCGGCGGCAACCACGTCGACCGCTGGCTGCTCGAGGAGTTCTGCAACCGGCTCGGGTACCCGCTCAGCGAGGACGCGGCGACCGACAACGCCCGGTTCTGGTACCGGATGATGCTCGCCGAGGCGTGCCGAGTGAAAGAAGAGGTGTTCTTCAACCCGTCGGCGACCTTCCTGCTGACGCCGCCCGAAGAACTACGCTCATTCGAGGCGCGGATCCACGGGGACGCCGGCACCCTCGACATCACGAAGGACGACATCGTCCAGATCCTCACGGACCGCGGGCTGTACCGCGAGCTCGAGGAGTGTGTCGCCGAGATCGACCAGCAGATGCGCAACCACGGGATGAGCCGCGACGACATCGGCGACGTGCTGATGGTCGGCGGATCGACCCTGCTGCCGAACGTGTACCCGCTCTTCGAAGAGGCGTTCGGTCGCGGTCGCGTGCGGGCGTTCCAGCCGTTCGAGGCGGTCGCCTGGGGCGCGTCGGCGTTCTCGGCGGGGGGCATCCAGACGTCGGACTTCATCGTCCACGACTACGCCCTCGTGACGTACGACCTGCAGACGCACGAGCCCCAGTACCAGGTGATCATCAAGCGGGGGACCCGGTTCCCCACGCGGCCGAACCAGTGGGAGCGCAAGCTCGTGCCCACCTGTTCGCTCGGCGAGCCGGAACGCATCTTCAAGCTGGTGATCGCCGAGATCGGCTCGGCGGACAGCGAGGACCGACGGTTCTCATGGGACCGCGCCGGTCAGCTGCACAAGATCGGCGGCGAGAACCCCGGCAGCGGCGCGCCGCTCGTGGTGCCGCTGAACGAACAGAACCCGACCCTCGGGACCCTCGACCCGCCGCATCCCCCGGGCGACCGGACCCCGCGGCTCGAGATCTCGTTCGGCGTGAACGCCGATCGGTGGCTGATCGCGACGGTGAAAGACCTCAAGACGTCGAAGGTGCTCCTGAACGGGGAGCCCGTCGTTCAGCTGCTCTGACCCCGGGTTCGACGTGTCCGACGCCTTCTTCTCGATCCTCGCCGTGTTCGCTCCGCTCGCCCTCTTCGGCGGCATCGTCGGGCTCGCGTTCGTCGCGTCCCAGAAGGCGGCGCGGCGGCGACGCGAGGCGTGGACCGAGGCCGCTCGGCGCCTGCGGATGACCGTCGACGTGCGACGCGCGTACCGTCCGAAGATCTACGGCGAGCGTGATGGCGTCTCGGTCCTCGTCGACGTGTACACGACGGGATCCGGCAAGAACAAGAGCACCTGGACCCGCTATCAGGTGACGACGAAGGGGGCCGCCGCGGCGCTCAACCTGGGGCCCGAGAACTTCTTCTCGTCGATGGGCGTCTCGCTCTCGAGCCGGGTCGATCACCAGATCGGCGACCGCGCGTTCGACGACGCGGCGATCATCGACGGCAACGAAGCCTCGGCCCTCGCGGTGCTGCATCACGGGTTTCGCGAGCCGTTCGCGGCGGCGATGCACCAGGGCGTGCGCCTGAAGGCGGGCACGTTCTATCTGCGGCGCAGCGGCGTGACCCGCGACACGGACCGCCTCGTGTACGAGGTCGAGCGGCTGCTCGCGCTGGCTCACTCGGCCGAGGTCGGGCACGTGGTGCGTCGCATCGCGCGCAACGCCCTCACCGACCCCGAACCGGGGGTGCGTCAGCGGTGCTTCGAGTACGTGCTGGCGCGCCACCCGAACCACGACGCCACGCGGCACCTGCTCGAAGAGGGCCGCCGGTCCCCGTGGGCCGACGTGCGCATCCGCGTGGCGTCCCGCCTCGGCAAGGACGGCCTGCCGCTGCTCGAGGGTGTCGTCGGCGACGCGCGCATCGCGCCCCAGTGGCGCGCCGAGGCCCTGCGCCGAGCGGCGGGGCTCGGCTCGTCGCGCACGGCGGAGCTGGCGATTCACGTCGTCGAGACCGGATACGGCTCGCTGCTCGATGCCGGGCTCGACGTGGCGCTGCGCATGCGGCTGCCCGCTTTCGCCCCGCGGATCCGGGCGCGGCTGCAGCGACACGACGTGCACGATGTGCCGCGGGCCCTGCGTGCTCTTGCGGCGACCGGCGACGCGTCGGACGAGGCGCTGCTGCTGACGTACCTCGACGCGGACGACGAGCCGACGGTCATCGCCGCCATCGAAGGCCTCGGCACCCTCGCGTCGATCGGCGCCGTCGAGGCGCTGCTGGAGCTGTCGAAGGGCGTGTTTCGCGACCGCGACATCAAGCGCGCCGCCCGCGCCGCCGTCGAGTCGATCCAGGCCCGCGCCGGCGGCGGTGGCCACGGCGGTCTCGCCGTCGCCGCCGAGGTCGAAGCCGGCGGGCACGTCGCGGTGGTCGCCGAACACGGCGCGCAGGCGGTCGACGAGGTCACCGAGACCGCGGCCGCCACGATGAAGCGATAGGAGCCCGGTGGATCCGACCCTGATGATCATTGCGACGCTGATCCCCTTCCTGTTCGCAGGTGGGGTGCTCGGTGTGACCGGCGCGATGAAGGCCGGGCGTCGGGGGCGGGCGAAGCGGCTGCAGAGCAAGCTCGTCGACCGGGGGTGGGCGTCGAAGCGCGCGCAGCTGCCGCCGGGCGAGGGCGATGCAGGGCCGAGGGGCGGGGTCGATGGTGACTCGGCGCGAGCGCCGAACGGCACGCCGGCGACGCCCGCGGTGGCGGAGCCGGTGACGAACCTTCGGGTGACCGGCGACGACGACGTCACCGACTTCATCGGGCTGTCGGGGCTGTGGCGGGGCTACGAGGTGCGGGTCCAGGTCGATCACGTCGCGACGAACGAGGGGACGCAGCAGATCTACTTCGCGTCGATGAAGCTGCCCGTGGACTGGGCCGGCGGCGCGTGGATCCAGCCCGAGCGGCGGCCGGACCGGGTCGATGCCGAGGTCACGTTGCCGCAGGACGCCTTCCCCACGGCGACCGAGGCCTTCGGGGATCGGGCGGCCGTCATCGCGCTGCTCAACGAGCGCGTGCGGGCCTGCCTCACGGACTGCGAGACCTCGATCGAGGGGGGCCACGCGCGGACGTCGATGCGCTTCGTCGTGTTCTCGCTCGACCGGATCGAGGCCGCGTTCGAGCAGCTGACGCGGCTGTGCGACGCCGTCCCGCGGCTCGACTGCGTGGCGTCGCTCGAGCAGATCGTACTGCACGATCCGTGGCCGTCGATGCGCGGCGCGGCGTTCGACGCGCTGACGTCGGGCCGCTCGAGGGCCCGGGACGCCTTCGTCGACGAGGCGCTGGAGTCGCCGTTCGTCGACGTCCGCGCCCGGGCGGCCGCCTTTCGCGGGCGGGCCGCGCTCGACGTGGCGCGCGAGGTGCTGCGGGACCGCGCGGCCGCGCCGGCCCCACGCGCCCACGTCGCGCGGCTCGTCGCGACCCACGACGCGTCGCCGGACGTCGCCGAGGCCATCGCCGCCGGGCTCGAGCACGACGACGCGTCGCGGGCGATGCAGTGGGCCGACGCCGCCCGGGTCGTGCTCGAGCGGACGCAGGGGGACCTCGCGATGGGCGGTCGTGCGGCCGAGCGCGCGTCGGCGGCTCGGGACCGGGTCCTGCGGGCGCTGCACGCGCGCATCGAGAGCGACGCTGATGTCGCGCTCGCGCACTACGCGCTGGCCGCCGAGGTCGGCGACGACGACTGGTACCCCGCGCTGGCGAAGGCGTTCGATCACGCCTTCGACGAATTCGTCGTGGCCGCGCTCTCTGCGATCGCCGAGACCGCCGGCCTCGGGCGCGTCGAGCACCTGAAGTCGTACGCCGGCGAGTCGACCGGGCTCGGCGCGAGCGTGCGGGTGAATCGCCCGTGGTCGCGCAAGTTGAAGCGCGAAGCGGATCGCACGATCGCGCGCATCCAGGAGCGCCGGGGTGGCGCCGCCGGCGGGCTCGCCCTCGCCGACCATGCCGAAGGCGCGCTGGCCACGGTGGACGAATGACCGGGGAGTGGATCGCCGCCTGCGTGGTCGGCGGATTCGCGATGCTCGCGATCGCGGCCGGAGTGCGCCAGACGCGGCGCATCAACCGGGCCTGGGCGCTGCTCGCGCAGAAGCACGCGCTGGACTACCTCACGGCGGCGGACGGCGGCCCCCGACTGACCGGCGCGGTGCACGGGCGCGACGTCCGGATCGACGTGGTCACCACCGAGCACCGGGGCCGGCGGGTGGCGTGGACCCGCGTGCGCGTCGACGCCGCGCTGCCCCCGTCGGTCGTCATCCTGCGCGACGCCGATGCCCCGGGGGACGCGTCCGCGCCGCTCAAGCTCTCGGGAGCTGGTGCCGACCTCGTGGCGAACACGTCGCCGTCGCTACTGACCTGGCTGCAGGACGCCGAGGAGTGGCGCGACGTGCGGGTGTCGGGCGGCGCGCTCGAGGAGTACGTCGAGGGCGTGCTCGACGACGTCGAGGCGATCGACGGCGTCGTCGAAGAGCTCGTCGTCCGCGCACGGGTGCTGCTGGCGGCGCGGGGGCATCGCGACGACGCCCCCGAAGCGCTCGCCGTGGCCATCGACCCCCGAGCCCCCGCGGCCGTGCGGGCGGAGGCGCTGCACGTCGTTGCCATCTGGGCGCCGGACGGCTGGCGCGATGCGCTCGACGCGCTCGTCGACGACCAGGCGCCCGAGGTGCAGCAGGCGGCCCGCGAGATCCGCGCGGTCGTCGGCGACTGACGACCGGTGCGCCCGGGGCGGCGTCGCGGTGGTCGACCGGCCGATCCCGCGGTACGCTCTCGACGACGGCTCGACACGACGCACGCCGCACCGATGTTCGGCGGGCGCGCCTGACGCGCGCACCGCAGCCCGGGGACGATCATGGCGAACAAACGCAACCAGATCCTGCGCACCTACCACTCGGCGGCGCGCGCCGACTACAGCCTGGTCATCCTGCCGGTGCTGATGATCCCGCTCGTGGTCTGGGCGTTGATCGAGATCCCGACGGTCCTCGAAGCCGAGAAGGGCCTCGAGTGGTACTGGTTCGCAGGCGCGATCGGCGCGCTGCTGCTCTTCCCCCTCTGGGCGAAGATCAAGGCGCTGCTGTTCAGCCGGTTTCGCGTCACGACCGACGCAGTGCTGCACGAGCACGGGCTGATCAGCCGGTCGAGCTCGGAGATCCGGATCCAGGACATCCGCAACGTCGTCGTGAATCAGGGCGTGCTCGATCGGATCTTCATGGTCGGCGACATTTCGTTCTCGTCGGCCGCCGGGGATTTCGAAGAGGTGCAGTTCTCGAAAGTCTCACGCCCCAACCTCGTGAAGGAGTTCGTCAAGGAGCTGCAGCGCAAGCTCAGCGATGGCGTACTCGACGACCAGGAGCGTGCGGAGCTCGACGAGATCGACCGCCGCGGTCGCGGCAAGAAGAAGAAGGCGGCCGCAGAGCCCACGCCGGAAGCGACCCCCGCGCCGGCCCGGAAGAAGCAGGCGCCGGCTGCGGCGCCGGCCGCTTCGGACGACGGCGACGACCGGGACGAGCTGTACCGGCTGCTCGCCCAGCAGGAAGCCGAGGGCGTGTCCGACGAAGGCGAGGACGCCGAAGCCGAGGCCGAAGCGACGACCGACCGGAGCTGACCGATGGACCCGAGCGTGCGCCCGCTGCTGACGTACTGGATCAAAGAACAGAAGCTCGCCGAGCGCGCGGTCGAGGCCGCGAAAGAGGACGGCGAGAAGTGGTTTCGTCGGGCGAAGCTCGCCATGAAGGCGGGCCGCGACGACATGGCCGTCCAGGCGAAGCAGAAGGCGCTCGAGGCGAAGGAGGCGTGGCAGAAGGCGCGTTTGCGTCTCGACCTCGTGAAGACCGAGCGCGAGCTGCTCAGCGGCGACATCGGCCTCGACGTCGAGGGCTTCAAGGCCGCCGAGCGCCGACGGTCCCACATCGCGGCCGAGTTTCAGAAGATGGGCATCGACCCGGGATTCGCGGCCCTGGAAGACGGCCACGAAGAGCTCGAGTCCATCGACGTGCTCGACCGGTTGCGGGACCGGATGCGCGCCGACCGCAACATCCAGCGAGGCATCCTGCCGGATCGCCCCGACGAGCCGGACGCGTCGCCGGGCACCGGGCTGGACGATGGTGCGCTGCCGACGCCGGGCGCCGGGACGCCGTCGCCCCCTGGTGGCGCTCCCCCGGCCGACGACCCACCGGCGCCGGCCCCGCCGAAGGGCGGGTTCGAAGACATCGGCTGAGCGTCGCAGCGGCGGTCGCCGCTGAACGCGCACCGCTCGTCAGGCGCCGTCGTCGATGCGGACGAGGGCTTCGATGACCGGGCGGGTGCCGGCTTCGTCGCGGACGAAGCGGCGGATCGTCTCGCGGATCGTCCGGTCGAGGGCGTCCGGGTTCATCCGGTCGCGCCCGCCAAGGCGCTCGATCGCCGCGACGAGCTCGCCGCGCGCCTCGGCGATGATCGCGCCGCCGTGATCGTCGAACGCCCCGCGGTTGAGGACCTCGGGGCCGTCGAGGATGCTGCCGTCGTCGCCGTCGACGACGAGCCAGACGATGACGACGCCGCGGCGGCCGAGCCGCTTGCGGTACTTCATCGTCTCGCCAAAGAGCGTGCCGAACACGGCGTTGTCGGCGATCGCCGGCTCGAGCTCGCGGCGCTCGACCACCCGCGCATCCGTCGCCGTCAGCTCGAGCACGTCGCCGTTGTCGAGCACGTGCGCGGTCTCGACGCCGTGGGTGCGGCCGAGGTCAGCGTGCGCTGCGAGGAACCGGTGGTCCCCGTGGACCGGGACGAGCGACTTCGGGCGGACGAGGCGCAGGATCGTCGCCTGCTCGTCGCGGCAGGCGTGCCCCGACACGTGCAGCCCGCGGTCCCGGATGATGCGGGCGCCGGATCGGACGAGGTCGTCCTCGAGCGCGGCGATGACCCGCTCGTTGCCAGGGATCGTGCGGGCGCTGAAGATGACCGCGTCGCCGGGCGACAGGCGAAACGGCTTGAACTCGCCGCGAGCGATGCGCGACAGCGCCGCCCGGGGTTCGCCCTGGCTGCCCGTGCAGAGCACCATGAGCTGGTGCGCCGGCACGCGCTCGAACTCGTCGAGGTCGACGATCAGGTGGTCCGGCAGGTCGAGCAGGCCGAGTTCGCGGGCGATCGCCACGTTGCGCTGCAGGCTGCGGCCGAGCAGCATGAGCCGCCGCCCGGTGGCCTTCGCCGCGTCGGCGGCGGCGGACACACGAAACAGGTTCGTCGAGAACTGGGTCATGATGACCCGGCCCGGCAGCGTCGGCACGACCTCGAGCAGCCGCGCGCGGACGCTGGCTTCGCTGCCGGTCGAGCCCTCGCGCAGGATGTTCGTCGAGTCCGAGAAGAGCGCGCGCACGCCGCTGTCGCCGATGCGCGAGAACCGGGCGAGGTCGAACGGCGGCTCGTCGACCGGCGTGAGGTCGATCTTGAAGTCGCCGGTGTGCACGAGGCGCCCGACCGGCGTGTCGATCACGAGGGCGTAGGTGTCCGGGATCGAGTGTGTCGACCGGACGTACTCGACGGTGAACGGCCCCAGCTCGATGGGCACGCCGTCCTCGGCGACGAAGAGGCCTTCTTCGTCGTCGAAGTCGTGGTCCCGCAGCTGGTGGCGGATCAGCCCCATCGCGAAGCGCGGCGCGTAGACGGGCACGTCGACCAGCGCGAGCAGCCACGGCAGGGCGCCGATGTGGTCCATGTGCCCGTGGGTGATGACCACGCCGGCGATCCGGTCGGCGTTTTCGTCGAGCCACCGGAAGTCGGGCAGGATCACGTTCACGCCGAACACGTCGACGTCGGGGAAGTTCACCCCGCAGTCGATGACGAGCAGCGTGTCGTCGCACTCGAGGACCGCGCAGTTCATCCCCACTTCACCGAGCCCACCGAGGGCGACGAAGCGGACGGACGGCTCGGATCCGGTCACCGCACCAGCGTTTGCGCCGGGCACGGTGTTACAGGACCTCGCGCGACGGGTCCTCGTCGTTCACCGCGAGGGTGAACCGACCCTTGACGCGGAACGTGCGCAGGTACCCGCCCTCGCGCAGCTTCACGAGCCGCTCGGCGCGAGCCTCGGCGCGGTTCGGCAGATCGCCGTACGTGTCGCGAATCTCGGCCTCGATGTGCGACGGGGTGTCGATGAACGAGGTCTTGTAGGCCTCGCAGATCGGGCACTCCATGTGGGGCTGACCGCCCTCGAGGACGAAGCCGCACGACGTGCAGCACCAGAGCACCGAATGCATGAAGGGGTTCGCGTTCATCGTCGACCGGGCGTTCCAGGGACCGCAACCTTCGAGTCGTCGTGATAAAGCGCCGTGGCGCCGATGACAACCGGATTGCGTGGCGGCGGGCCTACGTCTCGTCGTCGTCGCAGGCGGACAGGTTCTTGCGCAGGGCTTCGACCAGCCGATCCCGGGCCGCAGCGGGCATCGCCTGCAGCACCGCGTGGCGGGCGAGCTCGGTCGCCCGAAGGTACGACGCGAGAAAGGTCGCGCACTCGGCGCACCGGGCCATGTGCACCTCGAACGCCGCGCGGTCGTCGGGCTCCAGATCGCCCTCGACATAGTCGATGAGGCGGTCGGCGACGTCCTGGCAGGTGAGCGTGTGGGGCACGGGGTCTCGGCGCGTCAGCGGTCGATGTACTTCTTCAGCAGCAGGCCGACCTTCTGCCAGGTCTCGTCGGAGATGTACTCCGGCTTCGTCATCACGGCGTACTGCAGCGCCGACGACGCGTCGCACTCGGACTCCTGGCCGAGCGGCACGCTGGTGATGACGCGCTTGAGCACGTTCTTCACGTTCTTCACGTTGGCCGCGACGTTGGCCATCACCTCGCTGACGTCGACGTGGTCTTCGTCGAGCCAGACGTCGTAGTCCGTCGCGAGGCAGATGGACGCGTAACACATCTCTGCTTCACGAGCGAGCTTGGCCTCCGGCAGCGCGGTCATGCCGATGAGGCTCGCGCCCCACGAGCGGTGCAGCTCGGACTCCGCTTTCGTCGAGAAGAGCGGGCCCTCCATGCAGACGTACGTGCCGCCGTCGTGGGTGGTGATGCCCTCTTCGGCGCACGCCTTCAGCAGGACCTCGCGCAGCATCGGATGAAACGGGAAGCTGAACCCGGCGTGCACCGCGAGGTCGTCGAAGAAGGTGTTCACGCGGCTGCGCGTCCGGTCGATCACCTGGTCGGGGATCACGAAGTGCCGCGGCTCGATCTCCTTCTTGAGCGACCCGACCGCAGACACCGTGGTGAGCCAGAACACGCCGAGCGACTTCAGCGCCCAGATGTTCGCGCGCACCGGGATGGTGGTCGGGTTGTACTGGTGGCCGCGCCCGTGGCGGGGCAGAAAGGCCACCTTGCGGTCGCCGAGCATGCCGATGCGGATGGCGTCCGAGGGGGCGCCGAACGGCGTGTCGATCTCGACCTCGTCGATGATCTCGATGCCGTCGATGTCGTACAGGCCGCTGCCGCCGATGATGCCGATGCGAACGTCGTGCATGTCGCTCCACTGAAGAGACGGGGCGCACGAGCAGGGGATGCCGCTCGGGGGCCCGGGGTTTCGAGGGCGCCAGCATGCGCGGGGGGCGGCGCCTCGTAAAGCGTGGCGAACGGGCCGCGGACGTCGATCGGGGCTTGACGTCCGTACCAGTCGCGGTCACCGTTCGTGGTGAGACGTTGCTGCGGCTCGCGTGAAGAGACCGCGTCAAAGTGCCCGCCTCTATACTACTCCGTACGGGAGTCGCGCCGTCGGCCTGGTGAGCAGGCCCGTGTCCGCCTCGGTGGTCCAGCGGGAAGCCTGAAGGGTCGAGAGCGATACCCACCTTGCAATAGCAGGGTCGGGACCGACGCAAACACGGAACGGTTCTCGCGGCTCGTCTCCCTGGCGGCCCCGTCTTCGAAAGAAGGCGGGGCCGAACCGGTTCGTGGGCCTGCCGAACCGTGCGCGACGCGGCCGGCCCGACCGCCAGCCGCGTGGCGGGATCCGCTCGGCCGCGCGGTCGGTTCACGCGGCGCGGTCGGCCTCAGCCCGGCGGCCAGCTCAGGTCGCGGCCGCCGAGGACGTGCATGTGCAGGTGATACACCGTCTGTCCGCCGCGGTCGTTGCAGTTCACGACGAGGCGGTACCCGTCGTCGGCGATGCCCTCCTGCCGGGCGACCTGGGCCGCGACCCACACGAGGTGGCCGATCAGCGGCTTCTGGTCCTCGGTGATGTCGTTCAGCGTCGGGATGTGGTCCCGCGGGATGACGAGGACGTGGGTCGGCGCGGCGGCGTTGATGTCGCGAAACGCGATGCAGTGCTCGTCCTCCCAGACGCGCGTGCTGGGGATCTCACCGCGCAGGATCATCCCGAAGATCGTGTTGTTCTCGGCCATCGTGGACTCGCGAGTCAGAGGATGCGTGAGCTGTCGATGATCAGGGTGACCGGCCCGTCGTTGCGCAGGTCGACCTTCATGTCGGCGCCGAACCGGCCGGTCTCGACGGGCACGCCGGCGTCGCGCACGGCGTCGACGAAGCGGTCGACCATCGCGGACGCCGGGCCCGGATCCATCGCCGCGCCGAACGACGGGCGTCGCCCCTTGCGGACGTCGCCGTAGAGGGTGAACTGGCTGACGACGAGCACGGCGCCGCCGATGTCGGCGACGCTGCGGTTCATGCGGCCCTCGTCGTCTTCGAAGATGCGCAGCCCGAGGGTCTTGCGCACGACGTAGTCGAGGTCTGCGTCGGCGTCGTCGCGGCCGACCCCGAGCAGGACGAGCAGGCCGGCGTCGATGGCGCCGATGATGTCTCCGTCGACGGTGACGCTCGCCCGGGTGACGCGTTGTACGACGGCTCGCATCAGGTGCGCGCGGCGCCGACCTCGACCCAGTTCGGCGCGGTACCGTTCAGGCGCAGCGACAGGTCCCCGACCGGGTCGGCGGGGTGCACGAGGGCGACCTGATAGGTGCGCAGCTGGCGCAGGTGCCCGATCGTCGCGGTCTGGTCCGGGCGGACGCGACCGCTGCCGAGGATGAGCACGAGGTTGAACCCGTCGGCGCCGCCTTCGCGCGACACCGCAGCGAGCAGCCGGTCGATGGGCAGCCCTTCAGCGGACTCGTCCCACCGGCTGGTCTCGACGTGGGGATAGCGCTCGGTGCCGAGCCATCCGGCGCGCGCGATGCCGTCGAATCCGGCACCGGCGGCGTGCTCGCCCTCGACGACGAAGACCGGCTGGATGCCGCCGGGCAGGCGCGAGAGCTCGGGGGTCTCGAGCATCTCCATCACGACCGGCACGAGGGGCCGCACGACGGCGGTGCGCTCGATGATGACCGCGAGGCGGGGGGCCTTGCCGGTGGGTCCGGGCAGCAGCGCGGCCTGTCGGACGAGCTGACGAAGCTGCTCCGTCCATGCCCAGGACGGGTCGGGAGCGTCGATGACAGGGACGATGCCCGCGCCGGGCGCGGCGGTGTTCTGCGCCTCGCCTTCGCGGACCTCGGTGCTGCGGTTCGTCGTGAACCCGGTGTCGGACAGCGAGTTCACGTCGTCGAGCACGAGGCTCAGGCGGCGAGCGAGGGCGCGCGCGAGGCCGAACTCCGGGTCCTGGTCGAGCGCGAACTCGACGTCGGTCTGGGCCTCGCCGTGGCGGCCGAGCGCGACGAGCAGCCGCGCGCGCTGGTAGTGCACGAGCGGGCCGGCGAGCCCGGCGTGTTCGAGCGCGTTGCCGAAGGCTTCGAGCGCGAGGTCCGCGTTGCCCTGACCCGCGTAGGCGCGAGCGAGGTGCATGCGAGCGTCGAGGTTGCCGGGCAGGTCTTCGAGCACCGCCTGCAGACAGGCGATGGCGAGCGGGTAGTTGCGCTGCCGCAGGTGCATCGCGCCGTCTTCGAACGCCATCTCGGCTTCGTCGGCGTCGAGCGCCGTCGCGTTCTCGCGCCACTGCTCGGCTTCACCGAGGCGTCCGGCCTCTTCGAGGGTCTCGGCGGCCTCGTAGTACCAGAGCCGGTAGTACGGATAGAGCTTCACCGCGCGCTGGTACCAGGACGCGGCCTCGTCGAGGCGCCCGATGCGCCGAAGCGCGCCGGCGAGCCGGACGATGGACCGGGTGTCGTACGGGTTCAGGCCGACGAGTGCCTGGTACATCTCGACGACCTTCACGTCGTCGCCACGCTCGGCGTGGAACACGACGCGGTTGTGCCACGCGGGGACGAGCGCGGGGTCGAGCTGGCAGGCTTCTTCCCACTTCGCGATCGCGGCGTCTGCGTCGCCCTGCTGCATCAAACGCACGCCTTCGTTGAAGGCCGTCAGTGCGGACGCCTGACCGGTCGTGACGGGCAGATGGGACTGGGCCATGTCGGCAGGGGGACGGGGGCGAGGCCGGGGCGTCGGACGAGCCGGGCCCATGGCACAACAGCGGGGGTTCGAGCCCTACCAGACTGGCGGTCGGGGCCCCGAACTGTCAACGCTCTCGTCGCCGTTCGGCGCGCTCGCGGAGCGTACGATCGAGCACACACATCGACGCATGCCACGTGTGGCCGAGCGCCCCATAGATCTCGCCGAGGAGGTCCATCGCGCCGGCGCGCTCTTCGACGTCGGCGCCGAGCCACAGGGCGTTCGCGCCGGCGAGGGTCGCGTCCTGCAGGGCGCCCTCGTTGGCGAGGTCCACGGCGACCCGCAGCCACGCGGGCGCGGCGAGGGGATCCTCGGACAGGACGAGGTCCCAGACCGGGTCCCACGCCGACACCTCGCTGGCCCAGGGGTGGGTGGCGAGAGACTCGGCGAGCTGGTCCGGGCGGACCTCGGGGACGCGGTCGAGGTTCGGCATCCACGGGTCGCCGCCATAGAGCAGCGGCTGATGAAGGGCCTGCCAGAGCGCGCGAAAGCGGGCGTGGCTCGCCGGCGGATCGCCCTGGGCGGCGAGGAGCCACGCGGCGGCGAACTCCGGGAACACCCGCGTCGCCACCCGGGCCTCACGCGCCGCGAGATCGCGCCGTCCCTCTTCGAGATGGCGCGCGGCGAGCACGGCGCCGGCGCCCGGCGCGTCCGGATGCCGCTGCAGCATCGCTTCGGCGATGTCGAGGGTCCCCGGGCGGGTCGTCGAGAAGGCGTCCACGAGGTCGCTCGGCCGCCCGAGCCGCTCGCTGGCCGGCAGCACCCGGGTCTCGAGGTGCACCCGGTCGAGGCTCGGGACGTCGCCACGCCGCGCCGCCGCGACCGCGCCGAGCACGAGCCAGTCGATGAACCCGTCGAACGTCGCCGAGATCGGTACGGCGCGGTACGTCTCGTACATCCAGCAGACGACGGCCTCGCCGGGCATGCCCGGCTGCTCGGAGCGCACGAAGCAGTACCGGTTGCCCGAGCCGTCGACGGCGATGGGCAGCAGGTCGACGTGCATCGACGGCCACCGGCGCTCGGACAGCAGCTCGACCCAGTGGCGGCCGGCCTCGGCGGTGCCCGGCACGAAGAACCCGGCCTCTCCGAACCACCAGCGCCCGTCGTCGTCGGGGCTCGAGGCCGCCATGGCGAGCAGACGCAGGTACGACGAGGGCAACGTCGCCGCGTCCGTCATGGCGTGGCCTCATCGGCGGTGCGGACGACACTCGGCACGTCACCGGCGGTCACGAGCCCGGCGTCGGTGACGATCGCCCACCGGTCCCCGACGGCGAGCCAGGACGCGGCGTCGGGTTCGGTCGCCTGGCGGGTCCAGACGGCGTCAACGAGGGTGTGCAGCCCGCCGTCGTCGGTGACGAACACGTCGACCTCGCCGGCACGGATGCGGCGCGTGAGCGTGCCCGCGGGCAGGTCGCGCGGAGCCGGGGCGATCTCGGTCCACTCGCCCGCCGGGGTCTGATCGAGCCGCGGGCGGTCTTCGAGCTCGGGGTCGATCTCGCCGGGGGTGAACCGGTGCAGCGCGCCGCGCTCGTCGAGTACGTGCCAGCCGTCGGCATCGTGCCACGAGGCGACGACGTCGGTTGGCGGCCAGCCGGCGTTGTCGACCTCGGCGTCGCAGCGGTCGCGCCAGCAGCGGCGCAGGTCGGCGTCGGTGCGTGCGACCCACGACTCGCCGGCGTCGAGGCCGACGTCGAAGAGCTCGACGTCGAACGCGTGCACGAGCAGCCAGCCGTCCGAGATGCGCCACCACACCTGGTGTTCGCTGGCGGCGACCATGCGGCCGGCGTCGTCGACGGCGATGGCGCGGATCGGCTCGGGCGTGGGGACCGGGGCGACCTCGGGGTCGAGGTCGTCGAGCAGCACGCCGGCCAGCGCGGGCGGCGGCGGCGGGGGCAGCGGCTCGCCGTCGGGCCCGAGCTCCGGCGCTTCGGGCTCCGCCGGGGCCTCGGGCACCTCGGGGGTCTCGGGCTCCGGCGGCGGCGGCGGGATCGCGCGCCACGGCTGGGCGATGAAGGTCGCGCCGGTGCGGGTCCACAGGGTCGGCACGCCCCCGTCGTCGACCGTCGCGACCACGACGCGCTCGCCGTCCGGGGACGCCGCCATTGCGGTCGGCACGCCCGAGGCTTCGAGCGGTGCGGGCAACGCGGCGGTGAGGCGGGTCCACGACGTGCCGTCGTGGATCCAGACGCCCTGGTCGGATCCGCGGCGCAGGGCGAGGACGCCGCCCTCGATCGGGCGCGCGGCGAAGAAGCCGGACACCGGCGGCTCGACGATCCACGTGCGTCGGCCTCGCTCGACGCGCGAGACCGAGCCGTCGGCGTGGATCAGCGTGTTCACGCCGCGAGGCTCGATCGGGGTCGGCGGCACGACGCCGGCGATGTCGCCGCTGGTGCCGGGCACCATGCGCCACGCGCCGTCGACACGGCTCAGGAGCCCGATGTCGCTGGCGGCCCAGAGGGCGAAGTCCGTGCGGACGATGTCGCGAAAGCGGGTCGGGACGTTGCGGCCGGCGGGCGCGCCCGGGACCGTGTCGCCGGCGGCGAGCTCGTCACGCCACCCGCCGACGCTGACGGTGCGGATCGCGTCGTGAAAGACGAAGCGTGCGCCGCCGTCGCCGTCGGCGACCACCCGGCGGAGTCCGGCGTCGATCTCGAAGGTCGTCGTCGTCGTCAGCGAGAGCCAGCGCAGACCGGGCTCGCCGAGGCCGACGGAGTACACGGCGCCGCCGGTGCAGGTGGCGAACGCGGCGGTCTCGCCGAACGCGACGCCGGTGAGGCCGGGGCAGGCGGTGAGGTCGGGCAGGGCCAGCGGGCTCGTCATCGGCAGGAACCGTCCGCCGCCGCCGATCCAGGTCTGACCGGTCGCGCCGACCCACCAGTGCAGCCCGACGTGGTCGGCGGCGAACTGGCGCAGGGGGGTGTCGGGCTCGCCGCCGTCGAACGCCTGGGGCGTCGGTTCGAGCTCGCCGGACAGCGGCGCGCGGTACAGGTGGCCCCAGGGGCTCCACACCCACAGGTCGTTCGGGCCGGGGTGCAGGCGCAGGCGGACGCCGTCGACGGCGTTGAGCTGGCTCCAGTGGTCGCGGTCCCAGCGGGCGACGAAGCCGTCCTCGCCGACGCAGAGCACACGCCCGGGCTCGAGGGGGGCGCAGTCGTCGACGCGGGCCACCGGGTCGCCGTCGGGCACGGTGACCCAGGGGCGCGTGGATCGCTGCTCGAGGCCCTCGCCCCACGGGGACGCGTTGCCGGCCTGGTCGACGGCGCGCACATAGAACCGGCCGGTGGGGCCGTCGATGGCGACGTCGATCGTGTCGAAGCCGGGCAGGCTGCTCGTCAGGGGCGTGTCGTCGCGCGACGGGGACCGCCACGGTTCGACGATGTGCAGCACCTGGTACGCGATCGTGTCGCCGGGCGAGACGTCGTCCTCGGCGGGGTCCCACGCGAGGCGGTACACCCCCTGGCCGAGGAGCTCGACGCGCTGCACGCCGTCGAAGCGGGGGGGGAACACGTCACGGTCGGGCAGATCCGGGCCGTCGTGGTCGTCGACGGCGATCGGCGCGGTCGGACCGGTCGGACCGGTCGTGGGGTCACCACCGCGGTCGCCGCAGCCGGCCGTACCGGTGGCTGCGACGGCGACAAGGCAGGCGAGCGCCCACCCGAGGGGGGCGCGCACGCGAACGGCGTCGGCAGCGGTCGGCTGTGGCATCGAGATACGACCCGTTTGCGCCGTGCGCGACGTCCGGCGAGCGCAGGGACCCGACGCGACGCGCCGGACCCTCGCTCGCTCGCGGGCACGCCCGGCGGCAGAGGAGGTCTTGAGACGATACGAAGCGGCCGTGTCGACCGTCAACCGGCGTGGTGCCGGTCGAGGTGCCGCTCAGTCCTCGCTGTGCGGCTCCATCATGGCCGCGATCGTCCGACCCTCGTCCTTCGGCTGCTGGGTGACCACGCCGAGGTCCTTCATGGTGTCGAGGATCTTCGCCATCTTCTCGTACCAGAGCGGCTTGTGGGCGTGCTCACGTCCACGCAGTCGCATGACGAGCTTCACGCGGTCGCCCTTCTCGAGAAAGCCGCGGGCCTTGTTGACCTTGGTCTCGAGGTCGTGCGTGTCCGTCTTGGGCCGCAGGGTGATGGTCTTCACCTCGACGCGGGCGGCCTTCGTCTTCGACGCCTTCTTGGACTGCTCGTATCGGAACTTGCCGTAGTCCATGATGCGGCAGACCGGGGGGCGAGCACCCGGCGCGACCTCGACGAGGTCCAGTCCAGCTTCGGCCGCCATCTCGCGGCCTTCGTCGGGCGACATGATGCCCAGCTGCTCACCTTCGGGACCAATGACCCGGATCTGGCTGATCCGGATCTGATGATTGACCCGGTGCATACTCTGGTCGCGCTGCACCGGACGTGGTCGTCTTCCTCGCAATGTGGCTCCACTCTCGACAGGATTGAATCGTGGCCCGGATTTCGGGCCCTCCGTTGCCCGGCCATGGCCGGGGACTTCGCGGGCGATTGCATAGACGATAGCAGACGGCTTCGCAACGCGCTGCCCCCAATTGCGGGGATTTGTGCGCGAAGCGGCCCCGTTCAGCCGTCCGACGCCCCGAGGAACGCCAGGACGTGGTCGCGCCAGGTGTCCGGCGCCTCGATCGGGATCGTGTGCCCGCAGCCGGTCACCGTCGCGTGCGTGGCGCCCAGCGCTTCGGCCAACGCGGCGGCCGAATCGGTCGACACGAGCAGGTCGCCGTCGGACGTGATCAGCAGGGTGGGGCAGACCACGGCGCCGACGTCGTCGAGGGGCGGCGCGTACTGCCGCAGCCCGTCGAGCAGCGCCTGCAGGCCGTCCCGGGTGTTGCGCTGCAGGGTCGCCCGCACCATCGCGTCGAGGTGCTTCTGGTTCGCCGCGAGGAAGTCCTCGCCGAGGATCGTCGGGATCGCCATCCACGCCATCGCCTCGAGTCCGCCGAGGCGCAGCACCTCGGCCCAGCCGCGAGTGATCGTCTGGCGCAGGGCGTCGGCGTTCGTGCCGATCGACGTGAGGACAAGGCGCTCGATCTCGAGGGGGTAGCGCGCCGCGTACCGGAGCGCGATGCGCGATCCGTGGCTGAACCCGCACAGGATCGGGCGCTCGTCGAACGCGAGGTGCCCGAGCAACGCGTGCAGGTCGTCGACGTGGTCGTCGAGGCTGATCGGCGTCGCGCCGAGGGCGCTGCGCCCCTGCCCGCGGGCGTCGTACATCACGACTCGGTGGTGGGCCGCGAGGTGCTTCGACTGGCTGAGCCAGTTGGCCGTCGACTGGCTCATCCCGTTGAGCAGGACGAGCGGGCGCCCTTCACCGCGCTCGGTGTAGTAGAGCGAGGTACCGTCGGGCAGATCGAAGGTCGGCATCGGGCGTCCGGGGCTGCGGTCGAGCGCCGATGTACGGCACGCGGCGCGCGGGCGCCAGCCCTACGGCTGCCCGAACGCGACGCGGTAGCTGACCGGTCCGCCGGACTGGATCGTGTACTGCACCGTGCCGTAGCTCGGGTGCCGAAACTCGATGAGCAGGGGGCGCTCGGTGGGGCCGAACGCGTCGAATACGGGCAGCTCGGCGACGGCCTCGCCGCCGACCCACAGCTGCCCGCCGTCGACGTTCGCCGAGAAGGTGAACCGGTGGGCGTCGGGCACGGTGACGGCGGCTTCGACGATGCTGCTGGCTTCGGCGACGGCGACCGCGGGGTCGGCCCAGGCGTCGCCGAACTGCAGCGCGGCCCACGTACCGCCGAACCCGAGGGCGACGAGCACGAGGGCGACGAGCATCCGGTTGCGGCGGCTGCGCCCCTTCACGGCGCCCATCACCGCGGCATACTCGCTCGACAGCTCGGCGCGGCGCAGGGCGACGGTCGACGCGCCCGGGCCGGGGCGCAGCATCGGGGTGCGCGGGGCGAGCACCTGCCTCGGCGGGCGTTTCGCGCGCGGCGCCGAGCGCCGAGCGGGGGCCTCGGCTTCGGTGTCGCCGTCGTCCGCGTCGTCCGCGTCGTCCGCGTCGTCCGCGTCCTCGGTGTCGTCGACGTCCTCGTCCGGCGGATCTGCGGGCGCCGGAGCCGGAGCCGGCGGTTCGATCGCTTCGGGCTGCGCCGGCGCTGCGGCGGCCTCGCGCTCGTTGGCGGACTCCGCCGCGACGGCATCGACGGCACCGATCAGCTCGATGTCGTCTTCGCCGAGCTCGATCTCCTCGACCTCCAGCGCGCGGGCGATCATGCCGATCGTCTGCGGCGACTGGGGCGCGTCGTCGACCGGGGTCGACTCGACGACCGGCGGCGGGTTCGGGCGCGACGGGCGCTTCACCCGGCGCTTCTTTCGCGAGGCCCGCAGCAGCTGCTGGTACACCTCGTCGACGGCCTCGAGCATCGCGGCGGCGCTGTCCCATCGCTGATCGATCGGCTTGGCGACGGCTCGGCGGATCGCTTCGGCCAGCGGCGTGTTCGTCACCGGCTCGGGCAGCGGGACGGGCAGGACGGCGAGCTGCTGGGCGGCGATCTCGAACGGCGTGCCCTGGTGGTACGGCGGCCGCCCGGCGAGCATCTCGGCCATCATGTGGCCGAGCGCGTACAGGTCTGTGCGCGCGTCGGCGTTGCCGCGCAGCACCTCGGGCGCCGCGTACTGGGGCGTGCAGAAGATCGTCTCGCCGAGGGTGTCGGGATCGCCGAGCCCCTCGATGGCGCCGGCCTCGACGCGGGCGATGCCGAAGTCGAGTACGCGGGCGACCGGGTGGCGGGCGCCGCGCTCTTTGACGACGAGCACGTTGCCCGGCTTGAGGTCGCGGTGGATCACGCCGACGGCGTGGGCCTCTTCGAGCGCCTGCAGGATGCCGATCGACATGCGGGCGACGCTCAACGGACGCAGCGAGCCGGCGCGGGCGAGCAGCCGGTCCAGCGAGGCGCCGTTGATGTACTCCATCACGATGAACGGCAGCCCGTCGTGGGTCTCGCCGATGTCCATGATCCGCACGGTGTGCGGATTGCGGAGCGCCGCGACGGTGTGCGCCTCGTGGTGAAAGCGCTGCACGACGTCGCGGTTCGCGGCGTGCTTCGCCTTCAGCACCTTCACCGCGACGCGCAGGCTGGGGATCAGCTTGTGGCGGGCGCGGTAGACCGACGCGAACCCCCCCTCGCCGAGCAGCATGTCGAGCTCGTACTTCTCGCCGAGCACGTCACCGATCGCAGGATCGGCCGCATCGGGGACGGGCGGCGGGGGGACGGCGGGGGGCATCGAGGCAGAGCACCGGGGACGAGCGGGTCGCGCTCGCGGGAGGATAGTCCGCGCGCCACGTCGCGCCAACATTGGCGCACCGAACGGTCGGGTCGCGTGCGCTCAGCGCACGAGCAGCACCCCCGCCATCACCTGCGCAGTGCCCGGATGCAGGTGCATCGCGGCGAACGCGACGGCCCGAAACCCGAGGTCCATCAGGGCGGCGATGTCGTCGGCGCCGGCGCGGGGAGCCGGGGCGAGGTACACGACGCGCTGCACGCCGAGGTCGGCGATCGCGGCCATCGTCTCGGCGCCGATGGTGCGGCGCATCGGGTTGACGAGGGCGACGTCGAAGCGCTCGCCGTCGCGCACGAGGCGGGGGGCGACGGTCTCGATGCGGCCGCCGCGAAAGCGCGCTGGGCGATCGGGGTGCTGGGCGGCCCAGGCCTTCGCGGCCTCGACGGCGCGGTGGTTCACGTCGACGCCGAGCACGTCGGCGGCGGTGCGGGCGAGGTGGACCGCGAGGCCGCCGGTGCCGCAGGTCGCGTCGAGCACGCGCTGGCCGGCGGGTCGGGCCATGCGCTCGACCCACGCGGCGACCTCGCCGACGACCCGCGGGGTGGGCTGCGTCCACGCGTCGGCGACCGGCGGCAGGGGCAGGCCGTCGACGGCTGGCTGCTGGGGCCAGCGCCCGTCGAGGGCCACGTCGCCGGCGTCGTCGCGCACGCCGAACCCGACGAGGGGCAGCATCGCGGCGTCGAGGGCGGCGCGGCAGCGCTCGGCTGCGGCGGGGGCGATGGCGGTGAGCACGACGGCCGTGCCGTCGGGGCCCTCGCGGACTTCGATCTTCGCGTCTTCGCCGACGTCATCGGGGGTGAGGGTGTCGGCCACGCAGGTGAGGGCGGTGCGCACGGCGGGGGCGTTGGCCGGGCAGTCCGGCACGTGGGCGAGGCCGTCGGGGTGGGCGCCGAGGCCGACGACGACGCGGCCCTCGACGACGCGGATGCGCATCGCGGACCGGGCGCGGTGGTCGCCCCGCTCGGTCGAGCCGACGGTCTCGATGTCGGAGTGCGTGAGCTCGAGCGGAGTGAACCGGGTCAGCACCTCGGCCACCTGCAGCTTCTTGATGTGCAGCTCGGCTTTCGGCGTGAGGTGCAGCAGCTCGCAGCCCGTGCAGGTGCCTGCGTGCGGGCAGAACGGCGTCATCCGCGAGGCGGCGGGGGCGTGGAGGGCGAGGATGTCGGCCTCGCGAGACCAGCGGCCCTGACGCAGCACGACCCGGGCACGTTCGCCGGGGATGAGGCCGCGGACGAGGAAGGTCTCGCCGGTGGCGGTGTCCGTCCCGAGGCAGCGACCGCGGGCGAACCAGCGCTCGCCGCGGACCTCTTCGATCACGCGCTCGTGGGGAATGCGCTCAGCCATCGGCGGGGCCTCGGCGCCACGAAGATCGGCAAATCGACACCTCGTCAGACCGAAGCCGCTGCCCCGTCGTTCGAAGGACCGTGACGCAATTCAGCTCGGCGCTCGCTGCGGTGCCCCACCCGGCGCTTCTCTCGGAGGATCCCATGTTCACCCGTCTCGCATTCCTCGCCTTCGCGGCGGCCCTCTGCCTGCCCACGACCGGGTGGGCGCAGGGCATGTTGATCCCGACCGACGACGCGGTCACTCCGCTGACCCTGCACTCGCACCGGGTCGAGTTCGAGGTGGACGAGAACGCGGCGGTCACCCACGTGACGCAGGTGTTCGCGAACCACACGTCGCGGGACCTCGAGGCCACGTACTACTTTGCCGTGCCGGACGGCGCCACGACCACCGAGTTCGCGCTGTGGATGAACGGCGAGCGGATCGAGGGCGAGGTGCTGCCGCGGGACCAGGCGCGCAACGCCTACGAGACGATCGTGCGGCGGATGCGGGATCCGGGGCTGCTGGAGTACGTCGATGGCGACCTCTTCCAGGCGTCGATCTACCCGGTGCCGGCGAACGGGACGCAGACGGTCGAGATCGAGTTCGCCAGCGTGCTGCCGCGCGACGGCACCGACCTGCGGTACGTGTACCCGATGCACGCGTCGGTCGGGCAGACGGTGCGCGAGCTGGTGATCTCGGGCGACGTGCGTGCGGGCGCGGAGATCAACCGCGTGTACGCGCCGCACCACGACGTCGAGACGATCTACAGCGACCGGCGCCGCCACGCGCGGGTGTCGATGGAGCAGCTCGGCGCGTCGACGAACGAGGACTTCGAGCTCTTCATCGGGCGGTCGCGTGAGGACGTCGGCTTCTCGATGCTCGTGCACGACGAGGACGACGGCGAACCCGGCTGGTTCATGATGACGCTGACGCCGAGCGAGCAGCTCGAGGATCTCGAGGCGCTGCCGCGGCAGGTGACGTTCGTCGTCGACACGTCGGGCTCGATGGCGGGCATCAAGATCGAGCAGGCGCAGAGCACGCTGCGCCACGCGATCGAGAACCTGAACGACGAGGACACCTTTCAGATCATCGGGTTCTCGAGCGCCGTGAACCCGGCGTTTGACGAGCCGACGGCGGTGTCGCGCAGCTCGCGGCGCGAGGCGCTCGACTACGTCGACAACCTGCGCGCGCGGGGCAACACGAACATCTCGGAGGCCCTGGACCGGGCGCTCGAGGACCCGGCGTCGCCGGACCGCCCGCACCTGATCTTCTTCATCACGGACGGGCTGCCGACCGAGGGCGACACGAACGTCGAGAACATCATCGACATCGCGCGCATCGGCGCGAGCGACGGCGACCGCCGGGTGTTCGCGTTCGGTGTGGGCTACGACGTGAACACGCGGCTGCTCGATGGCGTGGCCCGTCGCGGTCGTGGCGAGTCGGGCTACGTGCGTCCGAACGAAGACATCAGCGATGTCGTGGGTGAGTTCTACGACCGGATGCGCGCGCCGCTGCTGACCCAGCTCGAGCTCGACTTCGGCAACGTGGACGTGGCGCAGGTGTACCCGAACCCGCTGCCGGACCTGTACCGCGGGGGCGAGATCACGCTCTTCGGTCGGTTCGACGGGCGCACGTCCGAGGCGCTGACCGTGTCGGGCTACGCCGGGCGCGAGCGCATCACGATGACCTTCGCGCCGGACTGGTCGATCGACGACACCGACAAGAGCTTCATCGCGAACCTGTGGGCGCGGCGGCGTGTGGACGCGCTGCTCGACGACATCGAAGAGAGCGGGTCCGACAACGGGCGCGTGCAGGAGGTCATCGAGCTGGCGACGTCGTGGAACATCGTGACGCCGTACACGAGCTACCTGGCGATGGAGCCGAGCCAGCGGGTGAACGCTGGTCTCGATCCGGCGCCGGTGGACCGCACGACCGCGAGCCGCAACCGCGGTTGGGGCGGCGCCGAGGGAGACGCGTTCGCAGCGGACGACATGGACATGGGCGGCGAGATCGCCGGCAACATGTGGGGCGGCACGACCGGCGCGTCGAGCACGGCCACCGGCATGGGATCCACGGGGAGCCTCGGGTCGCGGGGCCTCGGCCAGGGCGGCGGCGGTGCCGCGCCCGGGCGTCCGATGACGGCGATGCCCGAGGCGGAGCCGATGCCCTCGATGGACGAAGAGGAGCGGTGGGGCGGTACGGAGCAGCAGGCCTGGGGCGCGGCCCCGCCGGTCGAGCCCATCGTCACCGCGACGCCGGCGCCGCGTGCGCAGACCGGTCGTGACGCGGTCGAAGAGAGCATCCGCCGCAACGAGGACGCCAACACCACCCGCGTCGACAACTCGGCTGCGCTGCGCCGCAGCGCGAGCGGCCGCGGCTTCGGCATCGCGAGCGGTGGCGTGTGGGTCGAGGACGGGCTCGAGGCCGCGGGCGTCGATGTGTACGTCGACTACATGTCCGACGCCTGGTTCGCGCTGGCTGCCGAGAGCGACCTCGGCGACGTCCTGGCACTCGGCCCCCGCGTCCGCTTCGAGCACGAGGGCCGGGTGTACGAGGTGCGCTGACCGGCGTCAGGGGCGTGTTCGAGGCCGCCGCCCTGCGGCGGCCTCGCGTCGTTTTGGACCCCCCGCCCCTCGTCGACTGGATCCTCAGGGGCGGCGCCCCGCGCCGCCCCGCCCCGCGCCGCCCCGCCCCGCGCCGCCCGTATGATGCACGCCGCCGGGCCGTCCACGGCCGCCGCCCCGCGGCGGCCGTTCGACGTTTCGCACCATCCGCCCCTCGTCGATTCGATCCTCAGGGGCGGCGCCCCGCGCCGCCCGCACGATGCACGCCGCCGGGCCGTCCACGGCCGCCGCCCCGCGGCGGCCGTTCGACGTTTCGCACCATCCGGGGATTGCGGGCGTCAGGCGGGGCGCCCCGGGGGGTCGCCCTCGGGGCGATTGGTGCTGGCGCGACGTTCGGGCGGCGCGGGGCGCCGCCCCTCAGGCCGGGGCTGCGCCCCGGTCGTCATCCAACGCAAACCGCCGTGTGAACACCGTCGCGAAGCAGAAGGCGGCGGCCTGCCAGAACCACACGCTCGTCACGAGGAATCCGACGCCGAAGCCCAGCAGGCCGACGAACGACACGAGCATCGTCGGCAGCACGACCGCCCAGGCGCGCCAATACGCCGCGCCGCCCTGCCGGACGCGCGACAGCGCCCGCCGCGGGTCGAACACCTCGCGCACGTCGAACGCTCGGCAGTAGTGCGACATGTATCCCGGGATCGCGATGACCGCGACCAGCCACAACGCGAACCCGATGGCGCCGAGCCACGTCGCGCCGAGCCACGCGCCGGCGGCCATCAGCACCACCCCCGGAGCGCCATACACCGCCATACCGGCGAAGGTGACGCACCCGTGCCACAGCAGCTCCCCCGGCCGGTCCCACGCCGGCCACGGCGGTTGGCCGTGCATCAGCCGGTGCACGTACCGCACCCGATGCCCCATGTTCAGCAACCACCCGACCACCGGCACCAGCAACCACGCCGCCCCGATCAGCAGGTCCCGCCGCGACTCCGGCGTCTGCAGAGGGAACCGCCACGCCGCGCGAAGCGAGAGCGGCGTGCGGAGGTCGATGGTGAGGGGTGTGGGCATGGCCGAACGCGCCGTCTGGGTGTCGGCCATCACAACGCCGCGAGGATGGCAGCTCGCTCGTGCTCGACCCATGCGTTCTTGCCGTCCCACAGTCGCGCGTCGTCGGTGAGCGCCACGTAGACGCCGCGGGCCAGCTTCACCGAGCGATCCGCATCCATCGGCCATGCCGTTTCGCCCGCGATGTCCTCGAGAGCGCCTCGGTCGAACTCAGCTCGCGCGCGCCACGCATCCACGTGGCGCAGACTGGCAAGGTGGTCGCTCTTGTCTCCGTTGCACGACGGATGGGCCGCGACGAGGTTGGCCAGCGCATTGTTGGGCACTCGGCTCCACGGGATGAAATGGTCGACGTCGACGCGGCTGTGAAGCCGCTCGCCACAGTAGAAGCATCGACCGTTCTGCAGCTTCTTCAGCGGCCTACGAACGCGCGACAGGTCAGTGCGTGATGCGCCGAACAACCACGCCTGGAGGTTCGACTCCTGCAGGTTGTTCAGTTTCGCGACGTGTTCGATCCATCGCGCTTCGATGAGAGGCCGTAACAGGGGGCCCAGTCGCAAGAGTGTCCGTGCCACTCCGGGGAGGAGTCGGATGGCATTGTCGAAGTCGCCTGCGTCTCCGCGGGACACCTTTCTCATCTCGCGCTTCGATGGCTTCTCGTCACCGATTCCGAATCCGAGGTCGTACAGGATGCGCCGGTGTGTGCCACCGACGCGCTGGAGCCGGGCGAGGGGCATCTCGACAAGAATCCACTCGATCTCTTCGACGAGCGATGTCCATACATCGTCGATGTGTTTGTCGAGCGCGACCGGGACCGAGCGACGCGTCCACCCCAGATCGGCGCGGGTCTCGAGAATTCGTCGCGTCAGGGCGGTGCCGCCGAATTCGCGCTTTCCGCCGGACGAACCCTGGATGAGGACGTGTTCGTCCCAGGCGGCTGTCTGCGGCCAGTAGATCTCGAGAACCCGCTCCGCGAGCTGGCGCGTGGTGAACACCGGCGGATGATGTTCCCACGAGGGATCCCACTCGGCGACGAGATCAATGAGTCCAAGAAGGACGGCAAACTTGTAGCTCGTGACGAACTGGCCATCCGCGAGAATCTCGAGGATCGCCTCGACCAGTTCGAGTTCGCTGCGCGCGCGATGCACCGTTCGACCGTCGGGAGCGTGATGCTTCGAAGCTACTCCACCGTCCCCTCGCACACCACCGCCGCGGGGGCCTCGCACACCTCGGCGCCCACGAACACCTCGCCGGCCATGCGGGCGTCGATGAAGCGGCCGGTCTCGGGCAGGGACCAGAAGGCGCCCTGGGTGTGCAGGGCGTCGGCGCACTCGAGGTAGGTGATCGGGTCGCCGTCGGTGCAGAGGGTGGCGAAGGCGGTGCGTTCGGTGGGGACGTCGACGAGCTCGTCCTCGCCGGCCTGGACAAAGAGGATGCCGTGCTCGGCGGGGCGGTCGGTGGCGCGGGGGACGGACGTCGTGGTGAGGCCGGACTCCTCGGCGACGCAGCCGAAGAACGGCAGGTCGGCGGTGGAGCCTTCGGCGACGATCTGGAGCGCTTCGGGGGTGAACACGTCTTCGAGGGTCTCGAAGTCGCTCGGGTCGACGGGCAGGTCGCCGCCGCAGGGGCTGCCGAGCGCGGTGAGCAGCGTGTCGGCGACGCCGGGGGCGAGGATGTCGTCGAGGGTGTCGGGCTGCTCGTACCACTGCGAGGCGGCCGCGAAGATGGCGAGGGTGCTGACCGTGCCGGGGTAGGCTTCGCGCATCGAGCGGGTGGTCTGGCCGACGACGTCCGCCGGCGGGATGACCGCCGCGGTGCCGACGTAGGCGAGCTCCGGCGCGTACCACGGGGCGTATCGGTCGACGACGAGCGCGGCGTGGCCGCCCTGCGAGCCGCCCCAGCTGACGACGCGGGGCGCGGCGCAGGTGTCGCCGAGTGCGCCGGCGCCGATGTGCTTCATCGCGGCGCGGGCGGCGTCGAGGCTCGCCATCGCCGTGGGCTCGCCCATCAGGTACGGGTGCAGGTCGGTGCTGGACTCGCCGAACGCGCGCATGCCGATGAAGTCCGGCGAGACGGCGACGTAGCCCCAGGAGGCGAAGAGCGCCGTCAGGATCTGCCACTCGATGGTGTTCGAGACGGCGCAGGTGTCGTTGTATCCCGACGTGCCGTGCAGCACGAGGACCATCGGCAGGGGCTCGTCGTCGAGGGTCGCGTCGGCGGGCACGGCGACGAGGGCGGTCGCGTCGGTGAGGGCGCCGCGGTCCTGCGTGACGTAGGACAGCTGGTGCATGACGACGTCGCGGGTGAACGGGCGGTGCGTCGTGAGGTTCAGCTCGCCGGCCGCCGAGTTCAGCAGGATGGCCGGCCAGGTGAACGTGTCGTTCACCGCGATGACGTCGCCGAGGGATGGGTCGTCGAGCCACGTGTAGGCGGCCTGGCCGCAGCGGGCCGGATCCGCGGCGAGGGCGACGGCCTCGGGGGCGTCGGACAGGCCCGGCGTGGGCACCTCGCAGCGCGGCGGACCGGCGTCGGCATCGGCGCCGCTGTCGCCCCCATCGAGCGCGTCGCCGGCGTCGGTGGCGTCGAGCGCGACGTCGCCGGGATCGGTGTCGTCGGTGGTGTCGTCCGCGTCGGACGCCGTGTCCGTCGCGCCCGCATCGTCGCCACCGTCGGTGCCGGTCGCGTCGCTCGCGCCGGAGTCGCCAGCGTCGGCGATCACGTCGGTCGTGCCGACGTCGTCGGCGGAGTCGGACGGGGCGGTGTCGTCGCCACAGGCGGACACGGCGAGCGCCGCCGCGAGGGCGGCGACGGCAAGGTGCGGGTGGTGCATGGTCCGATGGCGTTGCGGGCACGAAACGTCGCTGCACGAACTATCACTTCTCGCACCTTCGTGCACGAGCGCACGCGCCACCCACCGACGCCGATTCGAGCTTCAGGGGCGGCGCCCCGCGCCGCCCTCGCGCACGCGCCGCGCGAGCCACTACTGCCGATGCGCCGCGTCAGGGCCCGGGCGGTCCGTCGGGGCCACAGATGCCGCCGGGGCCGGCGAGCGTGTTGATGCAGGCGAACGCTTCGGCATCGTTCGCGGCCTCGATCGCGCAGTCCGTCGCGGCGAGCGCCTTCTCGCACTGCAGGTCGTCCTCGGCGCAGGCCCGCCAGTCGTAGTCCCCGCAGGTGTCGTCGGTGGCCGGGTCGCAGACGCGGATCAGCTCCATCATGCCGTGGTCCTCGTGCGTCAGCTTGTGGCAGTGGAAGACGAACGGGCCGGTGAACGCGCGGTTGTGGGTGACGATGTCGATCCGCCGGTTCATGTTGACGAGGTACGTGTCCCGCCAGTGGGGGAAGGGGATGGGGTCGAACGGGTTGTCGTTCGGGCAGACGACGAACGGGTTGATGTGGATGTGGAACGGGTGGCCGTCGAACGACGCGGCGACCCGCCAGTGCTCGACGGCGTCGAGCATCATGTCGCGGTCGACCGGGTAGACGCTGCGATCGACCTCTTCGAAGTTCTGGCAGTTCACGTTGTAGTTTGTGCAGTCGCACGGATCCGGGTCGTCGATCGTCGCGGCACCGACCTGCAGGATCGCGACCTGGTCGATGTCGACGGCGTCGGTGATGGCGGCGGCTTCTTCGCACCGCTGCTCGATCGGCACGCCCTCGAGGTCCATGGACGGGGCGAGGGCGGCGATGGCGGACTCCTCGGGCAGCCGGGTCTCGGTGGCAGGGCCCGCGTCCTCGGTCACGTTCAGGATCGCGAACACGTCGCCGTTCGTGTCGAAGCGGGTGAGGATGTCTTCGGGGGTCGGCTCCTCATCGGGCGAGAACGGCTGCTCGGCGAACGGGATCCGATCGGGGTCGGCCTCCTGCAGAAAGCGCGACGCGACGAAGCACCACGTGTCGCCGTGGGCGAAGACGCCATCGCCGCCGACCATGGCCTCGATGCGGTACCCCGGCGACATGAAGAACCAGGGGTGTTCGAAGAACTGCGGCAGGATCAGGCCGTCACGGCCGATCTGCTGCAGCGTGAGCGGGTCGTCGGTGTCGAACGCCTCGCAGTTCGGGTCGAGACCTCGAAAGATGCCGATGAACACCTCGTCGAGAAAGCCGGCGTGCAGGATGCGCCAGCGCTCGACCTGATCCGGCGCCGTGACGAGGCGCGGGCGGCGCACCCCGTTCAGCACGTTCATCTGCGGCGCCGTCGTCGAACCGAGGACCGAGAAGTCGTTGAACGTGATCGTGTCTTCGGTGCAGGACGCGTCGTCGGCGAGGGGCTCGAACCCGTCGGTCTCGATGGACGGCGTCGAGAACACCATCACCCGCTCTCGGGCGTCGGCGACGCCGGGCACGTCGTCGAGCTCGCCGCGGACGATCCACGCGCCCGCCGCCCCGGACGCGACCTGGATCGCGGTCGTGCCGTGGATGTGTGGGTGGTACCACTGCAGTCCGGTGTGGTGCGTGTGGTCTTCGTCGATGTCCCAGCGGTACCGGGCGCCGGTGCCGGGGTGCACCGCGTTCAGCACGTTGTCGCCGTGAAAGCAGGCGTTGTCGCTCGTGTCGTCGCCGCAGGTCGTGGGCCCGCACTCGCGGCAGCTGTGAAAGATGCCGTCGACCATGCCCGACTCGCAGGCTTCGCCGCCCCGGGCGTAGTCCGGTCGGACGTGGGACCCGTGGGCGTGCAGGTTGGTGACGTTGAAATCGAACATGTGTGTGCAGGCTTCGCCCGCGTCGTTCACACACACACAGTCGTCGTCCGCCGGTGCGCACGCGTCGTGCACGTGGTCGGGCACACAGGCCTGGCCGTTCGAGCGGGAGCAGGTGCAGGCGTCGCCGTCGAGGGACCGGTAGTCGTGGGTCTGCAGCCGGTTCGCCAGGTCGACGCGGATGCTTCGCGCCTCGTCGCCGACGCGGGCGGGGGTGTCGATCGTCGGCGCCTGATACGCGCCGTTGTACGCGCGCACGCAGTGCCGCTGGCCGTCGAGGTCGACCTCGGTGGCGTCCAGGGTCAAGCGGTACACGCCGTCTTCGCTCGGCTGCAGCACCGGCGGATTCGCGAACGTCTCTTCGACGCAGAGGCCGTCGGCGAGCGTGAAGCACGCGGTGTCGCCGCCCGTGTCGCCGCCCGTGTCGCCGCCCGTGTCGGCCGACCCGGTGTCCGAGGGATCGGCGCCGCCATCGTCGTCGGATGCGCAGCCGACGGGGGCGCTCACGGCGAGGGCAACAAGAGCGAGCACGGGCAGCAGCCGTGCCCGAACAAAGGGGGCATACACACGCGAGGGCATCGCGAACTCCAGGGTGGGGGATTCGACGCTGCCCCATCCTACGAGAGCGTGAGCGAGGTCGATTGGCCGGATTCGGCCACCCCCTGGTCGCGGACCGCACAGGGCTGCGAACCCGCCGGTTCAGATCGACCCGAGCAGCGAGCGCACGAGGTCGAAGACGAGGCGCACGTGGGGCACCTCGGCCAGGGCTTCCGGGACGGCGACGTGGATGGGCACGACGTCGCCGATGAGGTCGTCCAGCACGCGTTCGAGCGGGCCGATCCCGAACGCGTGCTCGTCGAGCTCGCCGTCGGGGACGAACGCGAGGCAGGCGCCTGCGGTCGCCATCTGCAGCAGCAGATGAACGTTCGGATGCACGAGCGCCAGTTGCACCGGGATGGCGTGGCCGTCGAGGGTGGGCAGGTGCGTGGGGCGCGCGTCGACGGTGCCCTGGGCGAAAATCATGAACCGGTCGAGGTCCGACGGCGATGCGGGGCGGCCCTGCGCGTCGAGCAGCGCCGGGCTCGCCACGAGGCGGCGCCGCACCTGCGCCGCCGGCACCGACATCCAGCCCGGTCCCGGCCCCTCGTGGCCCTGATAGACGAGCAGGTCGACGTCCTCGAGACGCCCGGCGAGCGGCGGGGTGATGGGGGTCACGATGCACTGCAGGCCCGGCGCGGACGACGCGAGGGTGGCCGTGATCGCGCGGACGAAGAGCGGGGGCAGGCCCGGCGGCGCTGCGATGTGGAGCAGGCCCTGCAGGTCGCCGCCGGCGTGCCGCACCGACCGCAGCATCGCGCGGGCTCGGCCGAGCATCTCGCGGGCATGGGGGACGAGCCGGTCGGCGGGGGGCGTGGGCTCTGCGCCGGTCGGCGTGCGCGTGAAGAGCGGCGCGCCGACCCGCGTCTCGAGGGATTCGACACGCCGTCGGACGGTCGCGCGCGGCCACGCGAGGGTCGTCGCCGCGCCCGAGAACGAGCGCGCCTCATACACGGCGAGGAAGCCACGTACTTCGTCGAGGTCCATCACGAGGTCGGGGTCGAGGTCTGGTGCGAGGATGCGGCGCCCGCCCCGAATGCGCAACGCCGTGGGGGGGCGCGTCACCCACTCCGGTCGAATCGAGCCTCAGGGGCGGCGCCCCGCGCCGCCCTCGCACACGACGGCGGGCGTCGGTTCGCAGGATTCGGGCGGCGTCCACGGCGTGTGGGCGGCGCGGGCGTCCAGAAAGCGCATCGCCTCGGGCAGGGAGTGCAGCGCTCCTGCGCCGTGGCGGGCGCCCTCGCACTCGAGGTACTCGATGGGCAGGCCGCCAGCGCAGAGCTGCCCGAACGCGCGCTGTTCGGTCTCGACGTCGACGATCTGATCGCGACCGGCCTGAGCGAAGAGGATGCCGTAGTGGGCGGGGTCGTCGCCCCGCCGCGGGACCGCGGTCGTGGGCAGACCCGATTCGGCGACGAGGCAGCCGAAGGGGTCGAGGTCAGCCAGGCCGCCGCCCGCGAGCGTGGCGAGGGCGTCCGGGGCGAAGAGGTCGGCGAGGGTGGTGCCGTCGTCGAGCTCGACGGGGCGCCCGCTCGTGCACGGGCCACCAAGGTCGGCCTGCCAGGCCGCCGCGACCCCGGGGGCGAGGGTCGCTTCGAGCTCCGCGCCGAGGTCGAACCAGTCGGCGAGGGTGACGAGGATGGCGATGGCGTTGGCGGTGCCGGGGACGACCTCGTCGAGGGCTGCTGCGCCCTGGCCGAGCAGATCGGAGGGCGCGATGACCGCCGCGACGCCGTCGATGGCGAGCTCGGGCGCGTACCAGGGCGCCAGGCGGTCGACCCACAGCGCGGCGTGCCCGCCCTGACTGGCGCCCCAGACGACGACGTTCGGCGCGGCACACGCGTCGCCAAACACACCGTCGTCGACGACGCGCAGGGCGGCGCGGACGGCGTCGAGACTCGCCATCGCCGTGGGCTCGCCGACGAGGTAGGGGTGCAGCGTGTCGTCGTCGTCCCCGAACGCGTGCAGTCCGATGTAGTCGGGCGCGACGGCGACGTAGCCCCAGGCGGCGACGAACGCGGTGAAGATCTGCCAGTCGATGTCGTTCGAAGGCGCGCAGTCGTCGTTGAAGCCCGTCGTGCCGTGCAGCACGAGAGCGACCGGCCACGGTGCGCCGTCGGGGGCGGTGTCGGAGGGAGCCGCGACGAGCGCGGTGGCTTCGGCACGCGCGCCGTGCGCCTGCGTCGTGTAGGCGATGGCGTGCATCGTGACGTCGTGGTCGAACGGGCGGTGACGTACGAGCCCCTGCACCGATGCGGCCGCGGCGAGCGTGTCGCGTGGCCAGTCCAGCGCCGGCTCGACGCGGGTGACGGTGCCGAGGTCGGGCGCGTCGAGCCACGCGGTGCCGGGTCGTCCGCACCGATCGGGGCCTGCGGCGAGGGCTGTCGCCAGCGGATCGGTGCTCAGCCGCGGCGTGGGGACGGCGCACCGTGAGGTCGACACGTGGGCGTCGTGTGTGTCTGCGTCGCTTGCGTCGTCGCCGGGTGAGGCGTCGTCTGCTGCGTCCGCGGTGGACGCGTCGCCGGTGTGGGCGTCGGTCGCGTCGGCCGCAGCGCCCGTGGCCTCACCGCGCACGGCGTCGCCCCCGCAGGCCATGGCGAGAGCGGCGAGGACGGCACAGCCGGTGCGGCGCAGCAGCATCGAGCGACGGGGGCGTGGGATGCCTGATTCTGGCATCCCGGGGCGCTGGATGCGACCCGGACGCAGGGGCGCGTCACCCGCCCCCGTTGATTCGAGCCTCAGGGGCGGCGCCCCGCGCCGCCCTCGTCCCGCGCCGCCCCGTCGTATGGGCGCCGCCGGCGTCGAACGAGGGCGAGGCCGGCGAGCAGCATGGCGAGCATCGAGCCCGACGACGGCGGACCCTCGGACGACGCGCACGTGCCGAGCAGTCGGCCCCCCGAGATGGACACATCGTCTGGATCCGTCGTGTCGTCGCCGTTGGGCATGTCGTCCGCCGGATCGAGGGGATCGCGCTCGCCCTCGTCGATGCGCCCGTTGCCATTCGCGTCTTCGTCGCCGTCCGACACGCCGCCGTCATCGGTGTCCGGATCGTTCGGGTCGGTCGTCGTGAACGGATCTTCGTCGGCGACGAAGACGCCGCCGTCGGTGTCCGGATGCGGTTCGTCGACACCGAGCTCCACGCCGTCGGTGAGCCCGTCGTCGTCAGAGTCCGTGTCGAGCGGATCGGTGCGGCTGTCGAGGACCTCGTCCCCGTCGGTCACGCCGTCGTCGTCCGTGTCTGCGTCGGTCGGGTCCGTCTCGCCCTCGTCGACGATCCCGTCGTTGTCGAGGTCCTCGCCGGGCTCGCAGCCGATCGCGTCCGTGCCGCCGCCATCGCATAGCCCGTCGCCGTCGGTGTCGGGGTCGAGAGGGTCTGTGTCACCGTCGGCCTCCGTCCCGTCGTCGATCCCGTCGCCATCGGTGTCCGGGTCATCCGGGTCCGTGCCGAGGTCGTCTTCCTCGTCGTTCGTCAGCCCATCGCCGTCCCGGTCGTCGCTCTCGCCCACGCGATCGTCCGACGGGTCGAGGGGATCCGTGGCGTCGTCGATGACTTCGGTGCCATCATCGACGCCGCCGCCGTCGGTGTCCGGGTCGTTCGGGTCGGTCTCGTCGTCATCGACCACACCGTCGGCGTCCCGGTCTTCGCCGGACTCGCAGACCCCGTCGACCGCGTCCGGTCCATCGCAGAGCCCGTCGCCGTCGGTGTCGGGGTCGAGGGGGTCGGTCGGCCGCCCGTCGTCGCCGTGGTCGGTGACCTCGGTGCCGTCGTCGACGCCGTCGCCGTCGGTGTCCGGGTCGTCCGGATCGGTCTCGAAGTCGTCTTCTTCGTCGTTCGTCAGTCCGTCTCCGTCGCGGTCGTCGTCGCAGACGTCACCGAGGCCGTCGTCATCGCTGTCCACCTGGTCGGGGTTGGGTGTGGTGACGCAGTTGTCGTCACGGTCCGGGACGCCGTCGTCGTCGGCATCGTCGTCCCCGTCGTCGTCGTCGCAGACGTCGCCGATGCCGTCGTCGTCGCTGTCCGCCTGGTCGGGGTTGGGCGTGGTGACGCAGTTGTCCTCGCGGTCCGGGATGCCGTCGTCGTCGGCATCGTCGTCCCCGTCGTCGTCGTCGCAGACGTCGCCGATGCCGTCGTCGTCGCTGTCCGCCTGGTCCGGGTTGGGTGTAGTGACGCAGTTGTCGTCGACGTTCGGGATGCCGTCGCGGTCGGAGTCGTCGTCCTCGCCCACCAGCGGGTCGGTGCCGTGCTCGAGGACTTCGGTGCCGTCATCGACGCCGCCGTCGTCGGTGTCCTCGTCGTTGGGGTCCGTCTCGTCGTCATCGACGATGCCGTCGTCGTCGCTGTCCTCGCCGGCCTCGCAGACCCCGTCGACCGTCGCGGACCCGTCGCAGAGCCCGTCGCCATCGGAGTCGGGGTCGAGGGGGTCGGTCGGCTCGCCGTCGCCGCGGTCTCCGATCTCGAGCTCCGTGCCGTCGTCTGTCCCGTCGCCGTCGGTGTCGGGATCGTCGGGGTCCGTGCCGGTGCCGTCTTCGCCCTCGTCGTCGTTCGGGATGCCGTCGCCGTCGCGGTCGCTGTCGCACACGTTGCCGATGCCGTCGTCGTCGCTGTCCACCTGGTCGGGGTTCGGCGTGTCGATGCAGTTGTCGTCGGGGTCGATCACCCCATCCCGATCGCGATCTTCGCCTTCGCAGATCGACGAGCATCCGTCGCCGTCGTCCGTGTTGCCGTCATCGCAGGCCTCGTCACCGGCCCGGACGCCGTCGCCGCACGTGGTCTCGCACTCGGACGGCGCGTCGTCGCAGGTCCACCCGTCCTCGACGGTGCAGGTCGCGGAGCACCCGTCGCCGTCGTCGGTGTCGCCGTCGTCGCAATCTTCGGACGGGGTGACGACGCCGTCGCCGCAGACCTCGTCGCAGTCCGACGGCTCGCCGATGCAGGCCCATCCCGCTTCGATGCCGCAGGTTGCGGAGCACCCGTCGCCATCGTCGGTGTCGCCGTCGTCGCAGTCTTCGGACGGGGTGACGGTGCCGTCGCCGCACACCTCGTCGCAGTCCGACGGCGCGCCGATGCAGGCCCATCCGGCTTCGATGTCGCAGGCGGCGGAGCACCCGTCGCCGTCGTCGGTGTCGCCGTCGTCGCAGTGTTCGGATGGGGTGACGACGCCGTCGCCGCAGACCTCGTCGCAGTCCGACGGCGCGCCGATGCAGGCCCACCCGGCTTCGATGTCGCAGGTTGCGGAGCACCCGTCGCCATCTTCGGTGTCGCCGTCGTCGCAGGTCTCGCCGCCCTCGATGGCGCCGTCGCCGCAGGTCGCGGTCGTCACCGTCCACGTGTAGACCGCCGGCGTCGGGTCGACGTTGCCGACCGCGTCGATGGCGCGCACCTCGATCCGATGTTCGCCGTCTTCGAGCGACGCGGTCGTGAACACGGCTGGGCAGGGCGCGAATGGGGCGCCGTCTACGCGGCACTCGAACGTGGCGTCCGGATCGTCACTGCCGAACTCGAACTCGCCGGTGGGGTCGTCGGTCGGGTCGGGCTCGGTCACCACGAATCGGGTCTCCGGCGCGTCGCCGTCGACGACGATCGCGGCGGTCGAAAATGCGTTCGACTCGGCGACGAAGTCTCCGTCGAAGTACGTGACCGTGGCGTCCGAGCGGAACGTACCCGATGGGACGAGGGCACCGATGTCTCCGCGGAACGTCACGGTGGCGGTCGCGCCAGCGGCGAGGGTCGATGTGCCGAACTCCCAGACGATCTCTTCGCGCGGCGCGCCGACGAATGGTGCGGACGTCGCGGGCCGGCTGACGGTCTCGGTGGCCACGGTGAGTCCCGTGATGTCCGAGGTCGTGTCGTGGACGAAGGTCTGAGCGTCGATGATGCTGCCGGTGTCGGGCAACGCGACGGTCAACGAGAGGTCGGTGGCTTCGACGACCCCGACGTTCGTGATCGCGACCTCCCAGGAGACCTCGCTGCCGGGGGCCGTCGGGCTGGGCGCGGCCACCATCTCGACCGCGACGCGGGCCTGCTCGCCGACGGTGGACGCGGCCACAGAGTGCACGCCCTCGGGGACCAGCGCGCTGACGAGCCGCGCCTCGCAGGTGACCAGATCGCCGTCGCCGGCGCGGATGCGCACGTCGAACTCCACGGCGCCGCCCGTCCCGGCGGCGACGGTGTCGAGGGTCTGGAACGCGAAGGTGTCCCCTGCGCCGGGATCGGTCGGCGCAATCGGCAGAACGTCCGGCCCACGCACGACGCGGGCGGCGATCAGCGTGCCTTCGGTGTCCTCGGGCAGCGTGATCGACAGGGTGACATCGTCCTGGGCCTCGCCGGCGGTGTTCCACCACGTGGCCCGATACGTGACGACCGAGTCGGCGGGGAGCATCGGGTTCGGGCGCGCGACGCCGTCGATGGCGACGACCTCGTTGAGCACGAGCAGCCGGCTGTCGGACACGGCGACCGAAGGGACGTGATACCGCCACACGGTGTCCTGGCCGTTTTTGCCCGCGGCCTGCGCCGAGTCACCACCGAAGACCTCGCTGTTCAGCAGCATGAAATCGTCGCCCGGCGCCTCGGTGATCCGCAGCGTGATTCGCGCGTACTGGACTTCGCCGACGTCGAGACGTCCCGTGGCCCACCGCACGGCGTTCGTGCCGGCGGGCAGCGGGCTGTCGGCGGAGAGTACGACCCCGGTGTCGGTGTACGTGCCCGCGATGTGTGCGTCGCTCTCGGGGCCGAGCCACGTCTGGTTCTGGCTGACCGCGGGGCCGTCCGAGAGGGTGCCGATCCGTGACCCGGGGTAGGCAATGCGCTGCCATGGCCCGTTCGTGCCGGTGTGGTCGAGGGGAGCCCCCGACTGTGGACCGGCGACGGCCGACCCGGCGGCGAAGGGGGTCGAGCCGCGGCCGGAGCCCACGGCGAGCGCGTCGGAGCGCGGGGCGTCCAGGTCGCTCACGTCGCCGTCCGACGATCCGAACGCGTTCGTCTGCGCTGCGTCCCACAGGTTGTGCGTCGTTGCCCGATCCTGGTCGAGGATGCTGTTGAGGCCGCCGGCGGCGGTGGGATCGATGTTGTATCCGTTTGTGCCCTGGCGGATCCGTCCGTCGGTGTCGGGGCCGGTGAACATCGCTGTGCGCGCGTCCGTCGAGAAGAAGATGCCGGTGTCGGCATAGGTCTCCGCGACGCTGCCGTTGCAGTCGCCGGTCGACACGCCCGCGCTGACGCACAGCGGGTGATAGTCGGTCCCCCACGCGGCGTCGCCGTTGTCCCAGGACTGTTCGCCACGCCGTCCCCACCCGTTGGCGATGGGACCGGGCAGGGCCGGACCGATGCGCGTGTACGTCGCTGCTCCTCCAACGCCTGGCGCATACGTCGCGGTGGGGTCGCGACGGACGAAGGCCGCGTCGATGACCTCTGTGCCGGGTGGCACGTACGCCGTCACATAGCCGCCGGCCCCGACGGTGGCGCCGTTGTCCACGGGGGTGAACTCGAGGATGTAGCTGACCTCGTCGCCGACCGAGAAGATCGCTTCGCCGGCTTCGGCGCGGTCAATGACGCGTTCGACGGTGTCGGGCGCGAGATAGACCGTGGTCTCGATCTGGGCGACGTTGTGCGCAGATGCGTGGACCGCCACGAGTGTGATGCACGCGAGAACGCACGCCCCGAGGGACGTGGACGAAAATGGACGCGGCCGCATGGCGACTCCGTGGATTGTTGGCTCGTGGGAGACGCCGCGCAGCCTGGCAGAACCCCGAGCGATTCGCACCTCTGTCGAGGCTCGCGGCCGGGGCTTGCCCTCGTTGTATGGGCGGCACGGGCGCCGCGTCGGACGGGCGGCGCGGGGCGCGCGTCGGACGGGCGGCGCGGGGCGCGCGTCGGACGGGCGGCGCGGGGCGCCGCCCCTGAGGCCGCTAGCGGCCGCCGATCGTCATCTCGGCGATGCGGAAGGTGGGGGCGGCGACGCTGCGGTCGGTGGGCAGGTCGTTCGCGACGGCGTCGAGCGCGCCGAAGAGGTCGGCGAAGTTGGCCGATACGGTCACCTCGCTCACCGGCGCGCCGAGCTGGCCGTTCTCGATGACGAAGCCCTGGGCACCGCGGCTGAAGTCGCCGGTCGACGGGTTGAAGCCGAAGCCCATCATGCCGGTGACGTAGAGCCCGTGCTCGATGTCGGCGATCAGCGACTCGGGGCTCGCGGTGCCGGCCTGCAGGCGCAGATTCGTGCTCGACTCGCCGGGGCGTCCGCTGGCCGGTCGGCTCGCGTGCCCCGTCGGCGCCATGCCGAGCTTGCGGGCGTTGTAGCTGTTCAGGGCGAACGACGTGAGCTGGCCGCCGTCGACGAAGGTCGTCTTTCGCGACGGCAGGCCCTCGCCGTCGAACGGGCGGCTCGCCGGCCCGCCGGGGATCAGCGGGTCGTCGACGAGGTGCAGCAGATCGCTGCCGATGCGCTCGCCGAGCAGGTCGGCGAGGTAGCTGGACCGACGCTCGACGGCGCCGCCGCGCATCACGCTGAAGAGCAGCCCGATCAGTGCGGCGCCGGCCATCGGGTCGAACACGACGGGCAGCTTCGCCGTCGGGATCGGTCCTGCGCCCAGCTGCCGGACCGTCCGCTCGGCGGCGACGCGGCCCACCTCGGCCGGGGTCCGCAGGCGGTCGGCGTGGCGGTTGAACGTGTACCAGTAGCCGTTACGCTTCTTGCCGTCGGCGTCGTCGGCGATCACCTGCACGTGGTAGCTGACGAACGACTCACGGTATCCGTGGCAGAACCCGTGGCTCGTCGCGAAGACGCGGTTCATCACGAGGTCGCCGTACGCGGCGCCGGCGGACCGGGCGATGCGTTCGTCGGCGGCGAGGGCGGTCGACTCCGCCTCGCGGACCATCGCCAGCTTCTGCTCGGCGGTGATGTCCGAGACCTTCGGGTCGTAGAGGTCCAGCTCGGGGACCTCGGTCGCGAGCAGGTCGACGTCGGCGAGGGCGAGCTCGGGGATCGGGTCGGTGATCTGCGCGAGGTCGAGCCCGTCGCGGATCAGGCGGTCGATCGCCGCGTCAGCAAAGTCCGTGGCGAGCACGGACGCCGTGCGGTCGCCGCGCCACAGGCGGATGCCGACCGACTTCGGGCTGCCTTCCTGCAGCTCTTCGATGTCGCCGTCGCGCACCTGGATGCTCGTCTCGAAGCCGCTGCGGACCACGACCTCGGCCGCGTCGGCGCCGGCGCTGGTGGCGCGGTCGACGACGCTGGCTGCGAAATTCGTCAAATCGTCGAGGTTCATGGGTGCCTCAGGCCTGGGAGCCGCCGACGGTCAGTCGGTCGATCTTCACGGTGGGGATGCCGACGCCGACGGGGACGGACTAGCCGTCCTTGCCGCACGTCCAACGACCGTCGCTCAGGGTGAAGTCGGTGCCGACCATCGACACCTCGTTCATCGCCTCGGGGCCATTGCCGATGAGGTTCACGTCGCGGACGGGCGCGGTGATGCGGCCGTCTTCGATGAGGTAGCCTTCGGTGACCGAGAACACGAAGTCGCCGTTCGAGATGTTCACCTGCCCGCCCGAAAACGACTTCGCGTAGATGCCGTACTTCACGCTGCGGATGATCTCGTCCGGGTCGTGCGGCCCCTCGAGCATGTACGTATTCGTCATGCGGGGCATCGGCACATGCTGGTAGCTCTGCCGGCGTCCGTTGCCGCTGGGGTCGATGCCGAAGTGCTTCGTCGACAGGTTGTCGTGCATGTACCCGCGCAGGATGCCGTCCTCGATGAGCACGTTGCGCTGCGGGGCGTGGCCCTCGTCGTCGACGTTGATCGTGCCGCGGCTCGACGTGATCGTGCCGTCGTCGACGATGGTGCACAGCTCGCTGGCGACCCGGTCGCCGATGCGATCGGAGTAGTTCGAGGTCTTCTTGCGGTTGAAGTCGGCCTCGAGCCCATGGCCGACGGCTTCGTGCAGCAGGATGCCGCTGTCGCCGGCGCCCAGGACCACCGGCAGCTGACCGGCCGGGGCTTCGCGCGCGTCGAGCATGGTGACGGCGATGCGCGCCGCCTCGCGGCCCGCGTCGGCCGGGGAGTGCGTGTCGAAGTACTCCATGCCGGTGCGACCGCCGCCGCCGGTGCGCGCCGTCTGTCGCTTGCCGTCCGATTCGGCGATCGTCGCAACGTCGAAGCGAACCATCGGCTGATGGTCGGCGACCCAGCGGCCCTCGCTCGTGATGATCAGCACGTCGCGTACGGACTCGGCGAGCGTCGCAACGACGCGCTTGACGCGCGGGTCGAACGCACGGGCGGCTTCGTCGGCCTCGCGCAACAATGCGAGCTTCGTGAGAGCGTCGACGTCAACGGCGGGCCGCGCGACCGGGTACAGGTCGAGCGCGCTCATGCCCGCGACCTCGATGCCGTCCCGCGCGCCGCCCCCGGACGCGACCGCACCCGCCGTACGCGCGGCGCGGAGGAGACCTTCGGTGGTGAGGTCTTCGGTGTAGGCGTATCCCGTGGCGTCGCCCTTGAGGACGCGGACGCCGCAGCCGAGGTGGATCGACCGGGACGCGTCCTTTACCTGACTGTCGTCGAGGCTGAGCGCTCCGGTGATGCGGTTTTCGAAGTACAGGTCGGCGTAGTCGCCGCCCCGCGAGAGCGCCTCGGTCAACACCCGCTCGGCGAGCGAGAGGTCGATGCCGAAGACGGCGAAGGCGTGCGGAGTGTCTGCGGGCATGTCGGCTCGGTGCAGAAGGGCCAATCGGTTCGATCGAACCTAACGCGAACCGACGCGCGTGCAACGGGTGGCCGACGCAGGCGGGTCGGCCGGCCGAGGTGCGGTGCGCTTCATCTGCGCGCCTCATCGCGGGCGAACCGAGGCTGGACTGCGATCAGTCGCCGAGCGCCTGCGCCCGGGCGGCGGCCCGCTCTTCGCGCGTGAGCACGGTGGGCTCGGCGATCAGCGAGCCGTCCGCGTGCCGGATCGGCGACGGCTTCGCGCGCCCGAGCAGCGCATCGCCGAGGAGCCCGACGGCCGCCCGGGCCATGAGCAGCTTCGGCATCCCGGCATGGGTGCCGCTCGGGGCGTCGCCGCGGGCCCATTCGCCGCACACCCGCGCCTGCACCGGTCCAACCACGGCGTCGACGGTGTCGTCGGCGACGAACGCCTTCGACAGCCCGATGAACGGCAGGCCCGCGCCGGGGGCGAGGTTCGCCATCGGCGTCTTGCAGCAGGTCGCGTACCAGCGCAGCGCGCCCTTCGGCGAGAGCCGCACACAGCCGAGGTGCTCGGCGCCGGATTCGATCGTCACTCGCGACGGTGTGGACTGCACGACGTGCGAGCCGCCGTTGTCGTCGAGGGTGCCGCCGGCGCCGATGTGGTGGGCGAAGGTCTGGCAGTCGTCGCAATAGCAGACCATCTGCCGGCCGCGCTCTGCGTCGTGGAGGGTCCCGCGGACGGAGCCGCAGTGGCACGAAAGGGCGAGGTTCGTCATCGGAGCGCCGGGTCGAGGGTCAGAGGCCGCGCACCGTCCGTTCACCGTCGAGACAGCGCGCGGACAGGCCACGGGGTCGGATGGTCTGCCGCCCATCGCCCGCGGTCAATCGTGCCCGCGCGGTCGCGAACCACTCGACGTCGTCGCATGCGACAGCGCCGGCGGGGTCGTCGACGAGGGACGGGCAGCGTCCGAAGTGCACTTCGTATCGCCCGCCGGGTGCCTCGTCGAACACGAACCCGACGCGCAGGGATGCGTCGCCGGTGTACATGCCCGAGTGGAACGCCGACTCGACGATCGCGCCGTCACGGACGAGGTCGATGCGCATCGGCTGCTCGTATCCGGTGCCGTAGTTCGGGCACTGGGGCAGGCGGTCGATCACGACGGTCATCGGGCCGTGCGATTCGTCCCGTCCGGCACCGATCAGCATCAGCGCGAGCACGAGCAGGGCGCAGATGGACGTGGGCAGGCAGGAGGGACGCACGACGCGGATCCGGGGTGACGATCGATGGCAATTGCCGTACGAGAGCGCCTGCGCGTCCGCAAGCGCAAATCGCCCGCACCCCCGAAAGCGCCATGGCTCGCCCTCGTCGCCTGCTCGTCGTCCCCCACGCCACGCCCCCCGCACCGGGGCTGCGCGGCCTCGTCGATCGGCTCGGCGAGCTCGCGCGTCTCGGGCGCGACGACGACGAACGCCTCGATCCGGCCTACCTGCTCGGGGCCACCGGCGTCGCGCAGCGGGTGTACCAGTTCACCCCCGACGACAACCACGCGTGGCGCACCGAACACCCCGGCGCCGAGTTCGACCGGTGCGCGCTGGACGTGGACAGCTTCGGCGCCGTGGACGCGATCTCGGCGCACGCTGAGCGGTCGATCCGGCGGTACACGCCGAAGAAGCGGGCGGAGCGGTGGGCGCTGGCGAAGCACGAGCTCGACGACGGGCGCCTGCTGACGGTCGACCTGCAGGGCTTCGACGCGGCGGCGGGCCGGGTCGTCGGGTACCGCGAGGGCGACGAGGTCGTGCAGCGCGGTCACGCGCTGATGGACGCGGTGGACGGCGACCTGATCGAGGTGGTGTTCGACGCGATCCTCGAGGATCCGGCGGACGACGAGCCGCAGATCACGACGATGTGGACGGTGCGCCCGGCGGACGCGCCGGTGCCCGAGCGTCGGCGCCACGCGGTGCAGCGCGCCGTGCTCGGGTTCGCGCGCGAGCACCTGCGCACGCGAAAGGAGCTGCACCACGAGGCCGAGGTGTTTGTGGCTTCGGGGCTCCGCGCGTGGGGCATCACGGCGGAGCTGCTCGGCGAGCGCGGCGCTGCGGTGCGTGCCGACTCCGACCGGCGGGCCGAACTCGTCGACTGGCTGACGGTGTGGACCGAGGACGTCCGCGCCGGACGGCTGGCTGCGTCGACGTGGGCGCGGGCGTGGCAGACGGCGCTGAAGTCGGGGGACACCCGGTGGGCGCCGGTCGACGGCGATCCGGCCGCGTTCGCCGACGTCAGCGACGCGTGGGACGCCGCGGCCGGCGCGCTGGGCATGGCCCTCGCGGCCCTGGACGCGGACGACGCCCTCGCGACCGACGCGTCGGTCGATCGGGTCATCGCCGGATTCGCGAGCGCCCAGCAGGCGGACGCTCGTGCGCTCACGGCGCTGGATGCGGCGGACGGACGGCCCGCGGGCGCGCTCTTCTGAAGCGCCCGCGGCCGTCGCCGCGCGGGATCACTCGTCGATGCAGCGGAGCATGACGTCTTCGCTGTGGGCGCAGTTGTTCACGCCCCAGTCGTTTGCCGGGCAGTCGGACAGGGTGTCCTCGTCGCCGACGCACTGCACGTCGTCGAGCCAGATCGGGTCGCCGCCGGGGATGACCGGGTCGTAGTCGATCGTCTCGTAGCCCGAGTAGCCGAGCTGACGGCAGGCGACGGTCGCGTTGCCGACCCCGTCGCCGCGGAAGTCGCCCCAGAAGTCGTCGCAGACCGTGCCCCACACGCCGTCGTGGTAGATCTCGAGGCGGCCTTCGCTGTTCACGGACCCGGCGGCGAGGCGCAGGTCGCCCTCGGTCGGGGTGGGGGTGCAGCGGAGCATGACGTCCTCGCCGTGGCCGCAGTTGTTCACGCCCCAGTCCAGCCGGGGGCACGTCGAGAGCGTGGCCTCGGTGCCCGTGCACTCGAGGTCGTCGAGCCAGATCGTCCCGGTGCCGGGGATCGTCGGGTCGTAGTCGATGTCGACGTACCCGGCGTACCCGAGGTCCTGGCAGGCGACGAGGGCGTTGCCGCGCCCGTCACCGCGGAAGTCGGCCCAGAAGTCGTCGCAGATCGTGCCCCACTCTTCGTCGTGGTAGATCTCGAGGCGGCCCTCCCACGGGACAGTGCCGGCGACGAGGCGCAGGTCGCCCTCGCTCGGGTCGGTTTCGATGCGGCAGAAGCCGTCGCAGCCGTCGTCGACCGCGGTGCCGCCGTCGTCGCACGCTTCGCCCTCGTGCAGGATGCCGTCGCCGCAGGCGGGCAGGGCGCAGGCGGTGGTGCACTCGTCGGCGTCATCGAGATCGCCGTCGTCGCACTCTTCGCCGTCCTGGACGAAACCGTCGCCGCAGGTGGCGAGGGTGCACGCGGTGGTGCACGCGTCGGTGTCGTCGTCGTTGC
>Ga0209475_10000906_pt1 | contig 44974 bp, 37 predicted proteins | sample tdDd471_FD_187128 | JGI IMG/M metagenome (GOLD analysis project Ga0209475, IMG submission 187128) | Marine sediment microbial communities from the Atlantic coast under amendment with organic carbon and nitrate - tdDd47.1 (SPAdes)... | ecosystem: Environmental > Aquatic > Marine > Coastal >... | reverse complement strand
CCACTTTGGTCCGTAATTGTTAAAGTAACTGTATTTGTTCCTAAATTGGCACAGGTAAAATCGGTAACATCCAAGTCCAAACTTGCTATGGAGCAATTATCACTTGAGCCATTATCCACTTGTGCTGCCGTAATGCTTACATTTCCCAAAGTATCCAATTGCACTGTTAGATCCTGAGTGGCCACAAAAGGAGACATACTATCCTCAACCGTCACTGTTGCTGAAGCTGAAGCACTATTGCCACTTTGGTCCGTAATTGTTAAAGTAACTGTATTTGTTCCTAAATTGGCACAGGTAAAGGTTGCCATGTCCAAACTCATCGTGTCTATACCACAATTATCTGTCGATCCATTATCTATATCGTTTGTAGTAATACTGGCATTTCCAGTAGCATCAAGAGTTAAAGTTATATCTTGAGTTATAACAACAGGATTGTGTACATCTGCTTCATCTGAAACAGTTAACAAAACACTATCGTTATTTGGGTAACTCACATCAAATGTATATTGCAAACAATCGTATTCTGCATAAATTGACGAAACTAAATTTCCTGTAGCAATGGTTCCACTTACAGTAGCAATAGTAAAAGTGTCTCCAATATTAGGCTGAAAGCCTAATGTAATAGCTAGAGTTCCTTCAAGAATCACATTAGTTCCTAAAATGGCAAGAACATCATGCTCAGTATCTGGAGTTAAACCATTGAGTTCAATCTCTAAAATAGAATTACTTGTAGAAAGATAATCGCCATCAAGAGTCAATGTCCCAGGAGATAAGCCTGGAGATACGTTACCATTATTGGTCAAATTGGTTGCTGAAGGTAAATTGATTGTTCCAACACCAGACAGTATTCCTCCAATTTGATTATCCAAAGACGTAGAGATGCTCAATACACCTGATGTCGCTTCAATAGTTCCAGAGTTTTCTGTTTCAGTACTAATGGACACATTTCCTCCTGAAGTATTTTTAACCAACCCTTGGTTATAAAATAGGTTTATTCCACTACCAGTTGGTGTAATACCAGAACCATTTGTCTGAAAATCTATAAGACCTGAGGCATTATTTCTTAATTCAGCATCTGTATCAATATAAATATCGCCAGTTCCTGTAAATTGTATTAAAGAATTATTTAATAGCAAGGACATATCGTATATAAATACGTTGCCATTCAACAGATTAATTGTGGAGTTATTGGCCAATGTACCTCCACCAACTAATGCCCCAGACACCCAACTAACCGTTGCATTTCCAGTAAAATCAAACGATGCCGTATCACTAGAGGCTACATGGGTATTGCCTCGCCAATTTAAGGAACCGTCTATTGTTCCTGACAAACTTCCGCTTAAAGTGATGGCACTATCAAAATCCATGATACCTGTTGATGCGACATTGTATGTACCATCGTTCAATACTTGAGCGCCTAAAACACTATTATTAAGATTCAAGATACCATTATTGACTTGAATGGTGCCATCATTATTTTGAAACTCGGTATTGATATAAACTTGGTCATTAACACCTGGAAGGTCTACAACAATGAGTCCATGGTTGGTCAATAAGTTTGTGCCATTTCCCGATTCTGAAAAATTACCACCATCCGCCAAAAATGAAATGGTTCCCAAAGCTGTGTTGTTAAGCAAGCCATCGACACTTATGTAGATATCACCTGTTCCCGTAAATCGTAAATCTGAATTATTTTCTAGGCTTGATGCATCAAAAATAAACACGTTACTTGCCAAAACATCAATTGTGGAGTTATTGGTCAACGTACCTCCACCTACTAGTGCTCCAGAGACCCAACTAACCGTTGCATTTCCGGTAAAGTCAAAAAATGCCGTATCAGCTACTGCTACATGGGTATTGCCACGCCAATTTAAGGTGCCGTCTATTGTTCCCGTTAAACTTCCGCTTAAAGTGATGGCACTATCAAAATCTATAGTACCTGTTGATGTTATATTATAAATACCATCTGTTAATACTTGGGCTTCTAAAACACTATGACTTAAATTCAAGATACCATTATCAACTTGCATGGTGCCATCATTGTTTTGAAACTCAGTATAAATATAGACTTGGTCGTTAGCATCAGGAAGATCAACAACAATTAGTCCGTCGTTGGTCAATAAGTTAGTACCATTTCCTGATTCTGCAAAATTACCTGCATGTGCCAAAAATGAAATGGTACCTAACGATGTGTTGTTAACAACGCCATCTGTACCAATGTAAATATCGCCTGTTCCCGTAAACCGAATCTCTGAATTATTCTCCAATATTGAAGCATCATTTATAAAAACATTTCCTGTCAACAGATTGATTATGGAATTGTTGGTTAAAGTGCCTCCACCAACCAATGCTCCAGATGTCCAATTTATGGTTGCATTTCCAGTAAAATTAAAATATGCATTATTTCCTAAAGCTACATTGGTATTATTTCGCCAATTTATAGTACCGTTCAAAGCCCCAGATAAACTTCCATTTAAGGTGATGGCATTATCAAAATCTATGATGCCTGTTGATGCCACATTATAAATCCCATCAGTCAATACTTGAGCATCCAGACTTCCATTGCTAAAATTCAAGATACCATTGTTGACTTGAATGTTTCCATCATTGTTTTGGAACTCGGCATTAATAAAGACTTCGTCGTTAACATCAGGAAGGTTAACCAAAATAAGACCATCGTTAGTTAATAGGTTGGTACCATTCCCAGATTCTGAAAATCTACCTCCATCTGCTAAAAATGAAATGGTACCAGTAATTGCATTGTTCAAAACGGCATCTGTTACAATGTAAATATCGCCTGTTCCGTTAAAGTTTATTTGTCCATTATTAATAAGTGTTGTCAAGCTTCCTAGAAAAACATTGCTATTGAATACAGCTATTGTTCCATTGTTGGTAAGCGAAGTAGAAGTTCCTGTTATATAACCTGAATTCCAATTAATTGTTGTGCCACCAGCAAAATTTGAAGCCTGAGTAAACGTTAAATTATTTCCAATATTTAACGTTGAATTTCCTTGTAACTGAATGGATTTAATGGAGGCTGATACATTAACATCAACTATAAATCCTGTTGGAATAATCACATCATCAGTAACTGTAGGGACAATATTGGTGTTCCAATTGTCTGTATTGTTCCAGTTAGAATTAGCTCCAAGACCAGTCCATGTGGTTTGAGCCATTGCTATTGTGCTTGCCAGCAATAATAGCGTGAGTAGTAAAAATCGTTTCATGATTAATAGCTTTTTAAGTTAATATACTATGTCATCGAAACAATTATAAAATGTGAGCATAAAAAAACCCAACACTTTCGTATTGGGTTTATGGTTTTTATAGATTGGAAGCTTTATCCTCCAAAATCATCAAATCTGATATTCTCGTCTGGGATTCCAAAATCTTCACCCATTTTTTGAACAGCTTTGTTCATTAATGGTGGACCACAGAAATATAATTCAATATCTTCTGGTGTTTCATGATGATTCAAATAATTATCAATAACACAATTATGAATAAACCCAACAAAACCATCTCCAGGAGCATCAATACTTTCTTTCACTTTCCAGTTATCTTCTGGTAATGGTTCTGAGAGTGCCAAATAGAATTTAAAGTTTGGAAAATCTCTTTCCAACTCACGGAAATGTTCTAAGTAGAACAACTCACGTTTTGAACGTCCACCATACCAATAGGTTACTTTTCTACCTGTTTTTAAGGTTTTGAATAAATGATATAAGTGAGAACGCATAGGTGCCATTCCAGCTCCTCCTCCAACATAAAGCATTTCAGCTTCAGATTCGTTTATAAAGAACTCACCATAAGGACCAGATATGGTTACTTTATCTCCTGGTTTTTGAGCAAAGATATATGATGAAGCTACACCTGGATTTACATCCATCCATCCGTTTTTATTTCTATCCCAAGGTGGTGTAGCGATACGAACGTTAAGCATAATTTCTCTTCCTTCTGCTGGATAAGAAGCCATAGAGTATGCTCTTTCTACTGTTTCATCGTTTTTCATAACAAGTGGCCAAAGACCAAATTTATCCCATTCTGCTTGAAACTTGTCTGGTGTATCGTGCTCTTCTGGATGAGCTGTAATATCAATATCTTCATATTTAATAGTACATGGTGGGATTTCAATTTGAATATATCCACCTGCCTTATAACCCATGTCTTCCGGAATCTCCACTACAAACTCTTTAATGAAAGACGCCACGTTATAATTACGTACAACGGTTGCTTCCCATTTCTTGATTCCAAAAACTTCTTCTGGAATGGTGATTTCCATGTCCTGTTTCACCTTTACCTGACAAGATAAACGTGCCCCTTGCTGTAATTCTTTACGAGTAAAATGAGGTGTCTCTGTTGGTAACGCTTCGCCTCCTCCAGATAATACATGACACTCACATTGAATACATGTTCCACCACCACCACAAGCAGATGGTAAGAATATTTTTTCTGAACCTAGAGTTGATAGTAAACTACCTCCAGATGCTACTTCAATTGTTTTTTCTCCATTGATAGTGATTTTTACTGGACCTGATGGAGATAATTTTTGTTTTACCACTAATAACAACGCAACTAATAACAATGTAATTATTAAGAAAGCGACTACTGTTATAATGATTGTTCCTAATGTACCTGCTGCTAATACTATCATGTTACTCATTTATTGTGTTGTTGGCTAAAGTTTTTTGTTCCATATCAGACATGCCATTTTCCTCTGTATTGTTCTCTTCTTTAACAAGGGAAACATCTTTTGTTTCAGGTTGATCCTGTACTTGAACCGTTTCTGTTTCCGGTTGGGCAGCATCGTCTCCTCCTGTTAACATACCACCAAAGCTCATGAAACCTATTGCCATTAATCCAGTGATTATAAAGGTAATCCCTAGGCCTCTTAATGGCGCTGGAACATTTGAATACCTGATTTTTTCACGAATGGCAGCAATGGCAAGAATGGCTAAGAACCATCCTATTCCAGATCCTATTCCGTAGGTTGTTGCTAATCCTAAAGTAGCTATCTCTCTAGATTGCATAAATAAGGAGCCTCCTAAAATTGCACAGTTTACTGCAATTAGAGGTAAAAAGATACCTAGTGAATTATATAATGAAGGTGAAAATTTCTCTACTATTATTTCTACTAACTGTACCATGGTTGCTATGGTAGCAATAAACATAATAAACGATAAGAAACTTAAATCATAATCGGCATATTCTGCGCCCAACCAAGTTAAGGCTCCAGGCTGTAAAAGGAATTGATCCAATAACCAGTTTAAAGGCACTGTAATTGCCAATACAAAAATTACTGCAGCTCCTAAACCTACAGCCGTTTTTACTTTTTTAGATACAGCCAGATACGAACACATTCCTAAGAACGTAGCAAATACCATGTTATCTATAAATATCGATTTGAAAAATAATTCTATATGTTCCATATTCTTTTAGTTTTCAGTCTCAGTCTTAGTGAACAGTTTGTGCTGTAAACTGTGACTGTACACTGTTTCCTTATTAATCTTCTATTAATGCTTTATTTTTGCTACGTTGTACCCAAATGATGATTCCAACAACAATCAAGGCCATTGGAGATAATAACATAAATCCATTGTTTTCATAGCCTAATGCATATAGCCCAGAAAGTTCTCCTGGAATTGGATTCCCCAATACTGGATATCCCAATAAGGTTCCAGATCCCAGTAACTCCCTAAAAAATCCTACAATAATCAATATAACACCATAACCTAGTGCGTTACCAATTCCATCCAAGAAAGATCGCCATGGACCGTTTCCTAAAGCAAAAGCTTCAAAACGTCCCATAATGATACAGTTTGTAATAATAAGTCCTACGAATACAGACAAGGTTTTACTTAATTCGTAAGCAAAGGCCTTAAGGACTTGATCTACAATAATTACCAAAGCTGCAACTACAACAAGTTGCACAATAATTCTAATTTTTGAAGGGATAATGTTTCTTATTAAAGAAATAACCACGTTCCCAACTCCTAATACAAATATTACAGAAATAGACATCACAATTGAAGCTTTTAACTCTGCTGTAATTGCCAAAGCTGAGCAGATACCAAGTACCTGTATGGTAATTGGGTTGTTATCTGCTAATGGATCTGTAATTAATTTCGTATCTTTTTTTGATAAAAGTCCCATAGGTTAATTGTTTTTTAAATTATCAAAATAAGGCTTGTAAAGCTTTAAATCGCTTTTTATCATTGCTGTTACACCATCACCTGTAATGGTTGCACCTGCAATGGCATCTACCTCATTATCGGTTTTGTCTACGTTTTTAGGATCGGCATTACCTTTGGCAACGGTTATCCCTTTAAAAACACCTGCTTCATTTAACAAATGCTCTCCATAAAAATCATCCATAAAGTAACGCTGTTTAATATTTGCACCTAAACCTGGTGTTTCTCCCTTGTGATCAAAATAAGCACCTTGAACTACCATGTTTTCATCCATGGCCACGTAACCCCAAATGGCATCCCAAAGACCTTTGCCGTAAATTGGCGCTACATAAACGGTTTTACCTTCCGTATTTTGACCAACAAATAAAGGTAATTTTCTTGGCTCACCTTTCTTTGCATTTGCTTTTTGTTTTTTAACATCAATTAAGTAAGGCTCTTGTTTGGTTTCGTTAAAATATTCATCACGTGTTTGTGTTTTCAATATTTTCCCACTACCATCTACAGTAATGACCAATTGATCTGTAACATTATTTTTAAAAGCTTCAGGGGCTTTATCTGTAGAGATAAACACAGCACTGGACTCGTCGTTATCGTTAATACCCATAGCATATAAAATATTTTGCTGCTTTTCCAAACGTTGGTTTTCTATAATGTTTGGTTTTAAAGATGACGCTGTAAATGCCAATAATGCACCAACAACCAACACCATTCCAATGGCAAAAATAATGGTATATGAATTTTTATCTGTTCTCTTTTCCATTTCTTATGCGTTTTTAACTTTAAGACGTTTCATTCTTTGTTTCACGTTACCTTGAACCACATAATGATCGATGGTTGGTGCAAACACGTTCATTAATAAGATCGCTAACATAACACCTTCTGGATACGCAGGATTGAATACACGAATCATGATAGAAATAAAACCTATTAAGAATCCATAAATCCATTTTCCTTTATTTGTTTGAGATGCTGTTACAGGATCTGTTGCCATAAATACAGTACCAAAAGCAAAACCTCCAATTAACAGGTGCTCCCAATATGGAGTACTCATCAACCCGTAAAATTTACTTCCTTGCGATATAACCTCTGCATTTACAAGACCATTAAAAATAAGTCCCATGACAATGGCTCCTAACACTGAAGACAACATGATTCTCCAGCTACCTATTTTTGTGAATATTAGGAATAAACCTCCCAATAGTATCAATAAAGTAGAGGTTTCCCCTACTGAACCTGGGATAAATCCATAAAACATATCTGCAACGGAATAGACTGTTTCTTTACCTTGAGCCAAAGCTCCCAAAATGGTTTCACCAGAAATAGCATCTAAATTTTCTCCTGCAGCAATGGCTTTATCTCTTGCAACTGCACCATGAACCCATACTTTATCTCCAGACATCCAGGTTGGATATGCAAAGAACAAAAAGGCGCGAATGGTTAAGGCAGGGTTTAGGATATTCATCCCTGTTCCTCCAAAAATTTCTTTCCCAATAACAACCCCAAAAACTACTGCCACAGCAAGCATCCAAAGAGGCGTATCTATAGGTACAATTAAAGGCACTAGCATTCCAGTTACCAAATAGCCTTCTTCAACTTCATGACCCTTAATAATTGCAAATAAAAATTCTATTCCCAATCCAACCCCATAAGATACAATTACCAGTGGCAACACTTTAATCAATCCTATATAAAAAGCGTCCCAGGACAAGAAATCCACAGGAGTTCCTAGAGCTGCGAAATGTTGATATCCAGCATTAAACATTCCAAAAATCAAACAAGGAATCATTGCCATGATTACCGTGTTCATGGTACGTTTTAAATCGTCTGCCACTTTTATATGAGTTCCGTTATGCGTGGTCTCATTTGGCAAGTATAAAAAAGTATGTAGCGCATTGAACGCTGGAGCCATTTTGGTTCCCTTATACTTTTCTTTTAAGTTATGTAATGTGCTTTTTAAACCCATGGTTCTTTTTTTAAAAATTTTTCATTTCGTAACACAAAATGAATAAAGTTGTATTTTTCATTTCGCTACACGAAATGAATAAAGTTGTATTTTTCATTTCGCTACACGAAATGAATAAAGTTGTATTTTTCATTTCGCTACACGAAATGAATAATTATCCAATTTCTTTAATCATTACGTCTAAACCTTTTCTTATAATCTCTTGATGAGGTTGTTTAGATACACAAACAAATTCTGTTAAGGCAAAATCTTCAGGAGCTACTTCGTACATACCCAAAGCTTCCATTTCATCTAAATCTGTATACATGCATGCTTTTAAGATTTGTAACGGATAAATATCCAACGGAAATACTTCTTCGTAATTTCCTGTTAGCACAAAAGCTCTATGTTCCCCATTTGTATTGGTGTCCAACTCATATTCTTTGTTTGGTGTCATCCAAGAGAACGTAAGGGCTCTAGAGGTGGAAACCTTATTGAATACGGGTTTGTTCCATCCAAAAAACTCATAATCATCTCCTTCAGGGATTACAGTGATTATATTGCTGTAATAATCCAAACACCCATCTGGACTAACTTGTTTTCCAGTTAAAACATTGCCGGAAATAATCCTATCATTGCTGTCTTTATCAATACCATTATCATAAACCATGGTTGCTATTTCGCTACCTATTTTGGTTTTAAAGTATCTTGGCTTTTTTATGGAAGATCCTGCCAAAGCAACAATACGTTCAGCATTGAATGTTCCGGTTAAAAGCAATTCTCCTATAATAACCAGGTCTTGAGCATTTACAGTCCAAACCACTTCGCCTTTGTTAACTGGATCAATTTTATTGATTTGGGTTCCAACATTTCCAGAAGGATGTGGCCCAGAAACTTTATGTAAAGTAATTCCAGACAAACCAGCTAAAGGTGAAGTGCTATTTTTGCCTACAGATACATGCACCTTACCTTCGGTTAATTTCCCTAAGGCAGTGACTGCTGCTTGCAACTCTGCTTCTTTTCCTTTTAAGGTGTAATCCAAATCTGCTGCCAATGGTGCAGAAGCATAACCCGAAATAAAAATGGCTTTAGGCGTTCTGTTTGGCTTAGCAATAATATCGTAAGGACGTTGTTTTATAAATGGCCAACAACCAGAAGCCAACAAATGTGCTTTAACAGCTTCACCATTTGCCGATTGGACATCAAATTTTCCAAAATCTTGGTAAACCTGCTCCTTGTCTGCTTGAAGTTTTATAGCTAATATCCTTCTTTTTTCTCCACGTAAAATCTCTATAACTTCTCCAGAAACAGGCGAAGCAAATTTAACAGCTTCGTTGGATTTATCGTAAAAAACAGCTTCTCCTGCTTTCACTTTGGCACCAACTTTTACTAACAATTTAGGGATAACTCCATGGAAATCTTCTGGCCTTAAGGTACAGTAGTTGCTAACAATAGCGTTTTCAGTCGCTTTTTCAGCTTCACCTTTAAGTTTAATGTCCAGACCTTTTTTAATCTTAATGTCGTTTGACATGTTTATAAATCTATTTGTTAATAGTAAATGTGATTAAGATATTTGATCTACTCAAAAATCCGTGCAAATTTACGAATTTCTATATGAAAAAATACTACAGTTACACGAAGTTTGTTATTTATATCAATTCTAAATAGTTAAAAATGCTTAGGCATAAAAATTGTTTATATTTACAGAAGAAATAAAACATTATGACAAGAATCCACAAATATTTCCTGCTTATTGCTTTCATACCTTGTTTGTTTTTTGGACAAGCTGTAGAAGTGGCTCCTCCAGATTACATTAAAACCATCATCTTTACAGGGGAAACACCTGAAAGCCAACTTCCCATAATTAAATTGGGAGACAGGATTGCTTTAGGTTTTGATGCTTTAAATGGCAACGAAGAAGATTTCTATTATAAAATTGAACACTACGATTATGATTGGACCCCTTCAAACCTTACCAAAGCCGAATACATGAATGGCTATGACAACCAACGTATAAGAAACTACGAAAACTCTTTTAACACCTATCAAATTTATTCTCATTACAATTTAATTATTCCAAATGACAGGACTCGTGGACTCAAAAAATCAGGGAATTATATGATTCATATTTATAACGAATATGATGAAATAGTTTTTTCAAGAAAGTTTATGCTCTACGAAAATAGTGCAAATGTAGGTGTGTTTATAAGGAAAGCAAGAGACGTTAAATATCTGGATGAAAAACAAACTGTGGATATAAACATCAGTTCTTCAAGTATCATGTTCAACAACCCAACTGAAACGGTTAAGGCATTAATTATCCAAAACAACAATTTAAACACCGCCATTTCCAATGTAAAACCACAGTACACCTTGGGTAATGAGCTTATTTACAAATACACTTCTGAAACCACTTTTTGGGGAGGCAACGAATATTTGTCTTTTGAAAATAAAGATGTAAAAGGTGCAAACGTTGCCATAGAGCATATTCAATTGGACGACCTGTACAATAATTATCTGTTTACTGATGTGGTAAGGGCAAACAAACCTTACACTTACAACCCAGATATTAATGGAAATTTTGTAATAAATGCGTTATATACCGAAAAACCTTGGATTGAAGCAGATTATGTTTGGATACACTTTTCGTTATTACCCACACCCGAACTATTAAACAAATCCATTTATGTCTATGGGAATTTCAATAATTATGAATTGACTCAAACCAATAAAATGTATTTTAATGAGGCTAGAGGTGTTTACGAAGTTCCAATATTATTAAAACAAGGGTTCTACAGTTATAAATACGTGTTGGTAGATGAAAACAACCAACTACAGGAAGGAGCCATTAGTGGCAATCACGATGAAACGGAAAACAACTATAAAGTACTGGTTTACTATAGGGATCTAGGAGCCAGATACGACAGACTTATAGGTGTTGGCGAGTCGAGTTCTATAGATATTACCAATTAAACCCTGTTAAACATGCACATGGTCTAATATTTTGTGATACTAAGCGTTTAATTTTTTATTTTAGCACTTTCCAATTAATAGAAACCCAATAAAAATGGTTCAACAGGTTACACAAGGGATTAAAATTTCGGCAGAGACCAATTTTGAAGGCACTTTTTATAAAAATTATAAGATCCAATTTGCCTTTGGTTACAAAATCACTATCGAAAACAAGAGCAAAGACTCTGTACAGTTGTATGCAAGACATTGGACCATATTGGATGCCTTGAACAATTTAGAAACAGTTTCTGGAGAAGGTGTTATTGGAAAAACACCTGTTATAAAACCTGGAGAATCGCATACCTATACATCAGGATGCTTGCTGTCTTCACCTTTTGGAGCCATGTATGGATTTTATAGCATGATCAATCTTAACACATCTAAAAAATTTGAAGTCACAATTCCAAGGTTTAAATTAAGCGCTCCTTATGCTTTAAATTAGCCTTCGCTATAACTTTCTTAAGTTTTTATTTATTCTAAACTCCTGATTATTTAGACGTATCAACATCAAAAGTTGCTTGAGAAAGTTGGTCATTCAAAAGATTTAAAAACGTCATGTTTACCATACCGTCGCTCTTTACCACTTGTGTAATACTGGTTGTTTTAACAAAGCCACGATCCATAACAACACCATAATCCTTTTGTTGGGCACCAGCTGTTTGATGAAATTCCAAAATACTCTCAGGATTTGGGCTGTTTTGCTTCTGAAACTCCTGAAACCAATTGTATCTGGATTGTTTCATCGCTTTTGTATACAGTGCAGACGATGACCAAATATGAGGTTCCATAGGGAGTTTTTTAACATGCTTGGCTGTTCCATCCCAAACCAGCTCAAACAATTGCAGCTCCTTTTGCCATTCAATCATAACAACTGTAAAAGGTTCAATATCCATTAAATTATATGTTTCAATGGTCTTTAAAACAGAATCTGAGGTCAATAAATCTTTAACAACCACACCTCTACTCAATCTATAACTGTCCTGTCGTTCATGTTTGGTAAAACCACCATTTAACAAACAAACAAGACGCTTTTTGCTGCTAACCCCAATCCAGGTTCCGCCAGCAAGTTTATCTTTTGGATACAAAAGTTTGGAATCCCCTTCCATATAAAAATCTGGAGACAAAGTCTCTCTGCTTGGGGCTTCGTCTCTATTGGATGTCAACACAAAATTGGAATGCCCTAAAGGAACTACTGTTACTGTACACATAAAATCTAGAGTCTGGTTACCAAAGCACAACTTACAAAAAAACCAATACTTTAACTTGTCTTTAGCATAACAAAGAAAAGATAATCGGTAAAAATATTGTACCTTTGCAGCTGAAATTTTTACAAATTACAAAACCAAAACAATCATGGGAAAAGGATTTTTTAATGTACCAATAGCTGTTAACGAACCTGTTAAAAGTTATGCTCCAGGATCTCCAGAAAGAGAGGCTGTTTTAAAAGCCTATAAAGAAATGTATAACAGTCAAGTGGATGTACCAATGTACATTAACGGAAAAGACATAAAAACTGGCAATACCAGAACCATGTCTCCTCCTCATGACCACAAGCATATAGTTGGAACCTTTCATTTAGCTGAAAAATCTCATGTAGAGGAAGCTATTGCCACAGCTCTTGAAGCTAGAAAATCTTGGTCCCAAATGCCTTGGGAACAACGTGCTGGTATCTTTTTAAAAGCTGCCGAATTAATTGCAGGTCCTTACAGAGCTAAAATTAATGCAGCAACTATGATTGCACAATCTAAAACCATTCATCAAGCTGAAATTGATGCTGCGTGTGAGTTGATAGATTTCCTTCGTTTTAATGTCCAGTTCATGACAGATATTTACATGGAACAACCAGAAAGCACAAGCGACGCTTGGAACCGTGTTGAATACAGACCTTTGGAAGGGTTTACCTATGCCGTAACTCCTTTTAACTTTACGGCTATTGCTGGAAATCTACCTTCTTGTATGGCTTTAATGGGTAATGTGGTGGTTTGGAAACCAAGTAACAACCAAATCTATTCAGCCAAAATTATCATGGATGTATTTAAAGAAGCTGGAGTTCCTGATGGCGTGATTAACGTTGTTTTTGGAAACCCAGGAATGATAACAGATACAGTTATGGCAAATCCACATTTCTCAGGATTACACTATACTGGTTCCACTCCAGTTTTCCAAAGTTTATGGAAACAAATTGGGAACAACATTGAAAACTATAAAACTTACCCAAGAATTGTTGGTGAAACAGGTGGAAAAGACTTTATAATAGCTCATAAATCGGCCAATGCAAAACAAGTGGCAACTGCCATTTCCAGAGGAGCTTTTGAGTTCCAAGGACAAAAATGTAGTGCTGCATCTAGGGCTTACATCCCTAACAATATTTGGGAAGATGTTAAAAAATACGTGGTAGAAGATGTGAAGTCTTTTAAAATGGGATCTCCGGAAGACATGACCAACTTTATAACAGCTGTTATCAATGAAGGTTCTTTTGACAAATTGGCGAAATATATTGATGAAGCAAAAGCTGCTTCTGATGCTGAAATTATTGTTGGTGGTGGATATGACAAGTCCAAAGGTTACTTTATTGAGCCTACTGTTATTGTTACCACAAATCCTAAGTACGAAACCATGTGCACTGAGCTATTTGGGCCAGTAATCACCATTTACGTATACGATGAAAACAAATATTCCGAAACTTTAAAACTGGTTGACGAAACAAGCGAATACGCCCTAACTGGAGCTGTTCTGGCAACAGACAGATACGCCATAGTTGAAGCAACCAATGCCTTACAAAACAGTGCTGGAAACTTCTATATTAACGACAAGCCAACTGGAGCTGTTGTTGGGCAACAACCTTTTGGTGGCGCAAGAGCTTCCGGAACTAACGACAAAGCTGGATCTGCACAAAACTTAATGCGTTGGGTGTCTCCTAGATTGATTAAAGAAACATTTGTGACTCCTGTAGATTACAGATACCCTTTCTTGGGATAAACAACAGACAACCTTATACAAAAAACCCTTAAGTTTACTTCTTAAGGGTTTTTTTATGCCTTTTATCTTACAATTATCCGGTTAAAAATAGAACTTATTATATTTATCTACTAACCAACTATATTGAAGATGAAAAAAATCTACTTCCCTTTACTTTTACTTTTATCTGCTAGTGTGTTCGCACAAGACAAAAAGCAAGCACTTCAAAAATTTGATGTTTCAGACATGGAAACTTCGGTTTTAATTACAAGTTCACCAATTTTTGAACTTGAAACCTACAATGAAAAAACCATAAACAATTACAATTTCTATCAAGCTTACAAAGCCATAGCACATGGCGACCTACAAAATCGTTTTCTTCCTTTGGAACATTTAAAAGAACAAAGCAAACAAAGTTATTTTACCAAGGTGATTCCCCTTGCCATCATTCATAGTGATTATGAATCGATTACAAACGAAGCATTCCAAAACAATACCATAAGAAAAGATGCCGATGGTTTTTTAACAAGAACCAATAACAATCCTGTTTTCGAGCAGAAACACATCACTTTAACAGCTCCTTTAAGAAGCAGTAGCAAAGGTTTGCAAACCAGCTTTGTGTTATCGGCTTCAAACATTTTTAACACAACAGATCGGGTTATTGAAAGCATACAAGTGGATTTTAATGATGGAGCAGGGTTTAGAAACATCGTACTGGACCAAAACATCGTTGTTGATTATTTGGAAGCTGGAAAAAAAGAAATCACGTTTAAATTAACCCTTGATTCCAATGAAACAATCATACGCCATTCAAACATTGAAATCACTTATTCCAATGCTGATTTACACGCTCTTTTCAATCGTGTCATAACCACCTTTAATGCCAGTATCACGCCAGACCTATCCCCTTATGGTGAAACTGTTTCGTATCCTGGAACTGGAGAATATGAAGTGTATTTAAGTGCAGATAATGTTTTGGACAAGCCTATTTTTCTGGTTGATGGTTTTGATCCTGGAGACGGAAGGGACATTACAGGACTTTACGATCTATTGGGTTTTGACGACAATGGCACTACCTCAAATCTTGGCGACCTAGTGAGAACTGAAGGATTTGACGTGGTTATTTTAAACTTCCCCATATACACAAGAACGGCAGATGCAGCTGTTATTGATGGAGGGGTCGATTTTATTGAACGTAATGCCATGCTCTTGGTGGAATTGATAAACACCATAAATGCCCAAAAAGTTGGCACAGCCGAAAATGTTATTATTGGCCCTAGTATGGGTGGATTGATTTCCAGATATGCCCTTAACTATATGGAAAACCAAAATATGAACCATGAAACAAGACTATGGATTTCTTTTGATGCGCCTCACCATGGTGCAAACGTGCCAATAGGATTTCAACATCAATTTAATTTTTTAGCGTTTGGACTGGATGATTTTTGGGTCCTTGGAGACCAAAACGTGGAAGAACTGCAACCTATTATTGATGGAATGCTGAAATCTTCGGCTGCTAGACAAATGCTCACAGACCAATTTGAACCACATATAACCAATAGCGACGGAGTAACCTTTAACAGTTCGCTTGCCTTGCCAAGAGCACATCCTTTTAAAGCTGTTTTAGACGCCAGGATGAATGGCTTAACGGCTTCTGGATTTCCCGAGTTACCAAGAAACATAGCCATAATTAATGGAAGTGGAGTTAATAATCGCTATCCAGACAACACAGCCAACGCGAATAACCTAAATCCAGGCACCAGAATTCTTAATGCAAATATTAATGTGATGACAGGAGCCGATTTGAAAGTTGAAACTTTTTTCACCCCAAACGCTGGCACACAAATTCAAACCAGTAAAGTCCATCTGGATTTTGCGTGGTGGTTCCCTCTGGCCAACGATAGAATCAACAATGCAGATTCCAGGGCTTTCACTTATTCAAATGGTGTAGATGCTGCTTCTGGTGGTTTGTTCGATATACTGAAATTAACTGAAGATTTATCTACAGATGGTTTGGTAGGCGAATTTTTAGCTTCGTTAAGTACCGATTATTTTAATTTTATTCCAAGTGTAAGCGCCATGGCTTTTGAAATTACCAATAATGAAATTGATTGGTTCCACACGCCAAATGGAATAACAACTGCTAGAGCAACTACCAGTGTCACTCCTTTTGACGCATGGTTTATGCCAACAGACAACGAACCTCACGTAACCCTAACCGAAGGGAATGTTGCATTTGCCCTAGACGAAATTTTACTTGAAACCTTAGTAACGGAATCGTATTTGGAAAACAGCATCAAACTAAAGCAAAATCCAATTACAAGCACTTTAACCTTGTTGAGTACGAAAGTATATCCAAACGCAACTATTTCCATAATGGATTTAACAGGAAAAATGGTTTACCATCAAAATTCAAACCTAAGCAACAAAACAGCCATTCCTGTAAATGCTGATTCTGGAATGTATATTTTAAATGTGGACACTCATACAGGTTTAACATGGAGAACAAAACTCATTATAAAATAAAAGAGTTGTGAATAACCAATAAAGCCTTTCAATATTGAAAGGCTTTATTGGTTATATATATTCTGCAAATCAACCTTTATATTTCATGGGCAAATGCACCACTTTTTTGGTTTCAAAAAAGTCTTCTTGAAAAAAATCTGTAATGTTATAAATGCGAACGGTTTTATAGTTCTGGAGTTCTTCGGTTAAATCGCCTCCTTTAAGATAAATAATCCCATTTTTTAATTCATGGTTTTGTTTTTTAGCAATTTTTCCTTTTACCCAATGCACAAAAGTTGGCATGGCTGCTACTGCCCTACTTACAATAAAATCGTAAGTACCATGAATGTCTTCCACGCGCTTATTGGTGGTTTTTACGTTTTCCAAGCCCAAACCTTCAACAACCTCATCCACAACCTTCAGTTTTTTTGCAATGCTATCAACCAAATGAAAGGAACATTCTGGAAACAAAATGGCTAAAGGAATACCAGGAAAACCTCCTCCAGTACCAACATCCAGTATGTTTGTTCCAGGCTTAAAATCTATCACTTTTGCTATGGCCAGGGAATGGAGCACATGCCTTAAATACAATTCGTCTATATCCTTTCGCGACACCACATTTATCTTTAGATTCCAATCTTGATACAAGCCTTCCAACCTAGTAAATTTATCTATTTGATCGTCTGTAAGCTTAGGAAAGTACTTAAGGATTAGTTCCATGAATTTGTAATTTTGGACAAAAATAGATAAATTATTGTGCTTTTTTATGAAAACTTTATTAAGATACACATCATTATTATTTATATTTGGCACCATATATGATACTCGTATATAAAACGTACTATTATTGTTAAGTACCTCAGGACAAACCCATGAGGCATTTCAAAAAAAGCATTTATATTACGAGGCAAACCCCAAAGAAATTTTAAATCTCTATTATTGAGTAAAAACAATAGCATGACAAAACAAACATTATCGTTCTCAAGAACAGACTCTGCAAAATTTTTCAGGACACTGAACAAACGTGTCAATGATTATTTTAAAGAAAATAACATAAAAAAAACAGGCAACTGGAAACTGTATTTAAAAGCAGTTTTCATGTTTACCTTACTCCTAGGCCCTTTGATCCTTTTATTAACAGTAGACTTACCTACTTGGCTGCAAATATTGTCTATGATGGTCATAGGTGTTGGTATGGCTGGTGTAGGTATGAACGTGATGCACGATGCCAACCATGGCTCTTTTTCCAGTAAAAAATGGGTTAACAAACTCATGGGAAGCAGTATACATATCTTAGCTGGCAACGATTACAACTGGAAAGTACAACACAATGTGTTGCACCATACTTATACAAATATTCAAGGTCATGATGAAGATATTGATGCTGGTAGAATCATTCGTTTTTCCAAGCATTCCAAATGGTTGAAAATACATCAATACCAAAAGTATTATGCTTTTTTACTATATGGTCTTTTAACTGTAAATTGGGCAATTACCACAGATTTTAAACAAACATATGTGTATTTGAAAAGAAAGTTGTCTTATGGCGATTTTCCTAATCCAGCCACACAATGGACCAAGTTAATTATAGGAAAAATTATTTATTATTCCATTTGGGTTGTTTTACCGTTAGCCTTGGGTTACGCTTGGTGGCAAGTGTTGATAGGGTTTTTAATCATGCATTATACAGCAGGAATCATTTTAAGTGTCATTTTTCAATTGGCACACGTGATGCCTAATACTGAAATGCCCTTACCAGACGAAAACGGTAACATGAAAAACACTTGGGCCATCCATCAATTGTTTACCACCTCAAATTTCTCACCTAAAAGTTGGATTGTTGAATTTTATACTGGAGGCTTAAACAGACAGGTGGAACATCACTTATTTGCGCACATCAGTCATATTCATTATAAAAGCATAGCAAAAATCGTTAGGGAAACAGCCCACGAATTTAGCTTGCCATATAACGAATATCAATCCATATGGCAAGCCATAGCAGAACACTACAGCCAATTGAAAATGTTGGGAAGAAAGCCTAGCATGGCATAATCCCTTTTTTGCACCACATAACAACCAAACAGCATGAGCTTACTTTCAGAAAGAGTTTTAAACATGTCTACCTCTGCCACATTAGCAATGGCAGCAAAGACCAGGGAACTTAAAGCACAAGGAAAAGATATTATTGGACTGAGTCTTGGCGAACCAGATTTCAACACTCCAGATTACATAAAAGAAGCCGCTATTCAAGCCATCAACGAGAATTACAACTCATATTCTCCAGTAGATGGTTATGTGGAATTAAAGGAAGCCATTATCACCAAATTTAAACGCGATAACAATTTAAGTTACACCTTACCTCAAATTGTTGTTTCTACTGGTGCCAAGCAAGCCTTGGCCAATGTAGCTTCCGTTATGATAAATAAAGGAGACGAGGTGATATTGCCTTGTCCATATTGGGTTAGCTATGCTGATATTGTGGAGCTTTTTGAAGGTGTTCCTGTAGAAGTAAAAACGACTATCGATACCGATTTTAAAATGACTCCAGAACAGCTGGAAGCTGCCATCACACCTAAAACCAAAATGATTTGGTACAGCTCTCCTTGCAATCCCAGTGGTTCTTTATATAGTACCGAAGAATTGAGAGCACTAGCCGATGTGCTTCAAAAACACCCTGACATTTACGTGGTTTCCGATGAGATTTATGAACACATCAATTTCACAACCGATGGTCATGCCAGCATGGCTCAATTTAAAGATATGTTTGATAGGACCATAACTGTCAATGGTGTTTCCAAAGCGTTTGCCATGACAGGTTGGAGAATTGGTTATATAGGAGCTCCAGAAGTGATTGCACGTGCTTGCAACAAGATGCAAGGACAAATTACAAGTGGCGCGAACTGCATTGCGCAACGTGCCACCATTACCGCTTTAAACCAGTCTCCTTCCAAGGTTAAATACATGATAGACGAGTTTAAAATCCGTAGGGATTTGGTTCTCGATTTATTATCAGAAATTGAAGGCTTTAAAACAAACACACCTGAAGGTGCCTTTTATGTGTTCCCAAATATTTCTTATTACTTTGGGAAAACCTTAAGAGGAAAAACCATTCACAATGCCACGGATTTTTCTTTATACCTTTTAGAAGAAGCTCTTGTGGCAACCGTTACTGGTGACGCTTTTGGAAACCCAGATTGCATTAGAATAAGCTATGCTGCGAGTCAGGCTCAAATTATTGAAGCCATTAAACGCATCAAGGAAGCCGTTAGTTAAGAAAACAATTCATAATAAAAATATAAATCCACTATTTCCAGTGGATTTTTTTATCAATGAAAATAAATAAACATGCTTATCAATACAAACATAAAAACACAAAATACTAGGATTGTTTTTACTTGCTTTTGTTTTCTTTCCTTTTGAAGTTTTAATCTTATTTCCAACAAATCTTTTTCTGTTGACGTATTGTGAAATTCAAGTTTTTTTCCAGAAATGCTTGTATTGACAACACGTCTGTCTTTTCTTTTATTCAACATACTTTTATTGTTTCTCAAAGTATGAATCATTTGCATCATTGATCCTTCTCCACCCATAATATGTGTTTTGTAATGAAACGTAGTAACTGTAAAAACCCATCAAACCATTTGTATGATTTCGATTTTGGCAACATATAAAAGATAGTTTTATTGAGATCGCACTCAAAGAACATCAGTTAACAATCTGAAAAAAGCGCTTTACTTATTAGTAGAAAAAACTTACAAAATGTTACATTAGAAAAACTGTCTATCGATTACGCCAAAAGAAAGGGGTTAATAAAATAAGAACCGTAAACAATTCCAAACGTCCTATAAGCATTAAAAACGAAGCCCACCACTTGCCAAGAGATGGCAAAGCTGCATAATTGTTTACTGGCCCAAAATTACCCAAAGCTGGACCCACGTTCCCCAAACTAGAGGCCGAAAGCCCAATGGACGACATAAAATCGATGTTAAACATAGAAAACACTAAGGCTCCTACTATAAAAGACAACATATATAGAATAAAAAAGGCCAGAATATTAAATACAATATCTCCAGTTACCGCTTTATTGTTATACCTAACAGGCAATACAGCATTGGGATGCAAAGCTCTTTTAAATTCCAAAAACCCATTTTTAATAAGGATTAAATGTCTTACCACCTTGACACCTCCTGAAGTACTTCCTGCCGAACCTCCAAGAAACATGAGCCCAAAAAAGAAAACCAACAACAAAGGAGTCCATAAGGTATAATCTGCAGTGATAAAACCGGTTGTAGTAACCACAGAAATAACTTGAAACAAAGCATGCCTAAAAGAACTTTCAGCTTTTCCCCAAACCATGGGATGTTCAATTGTTGAAGTTGTTAAATCTGCTTTAAAATAAATGATCAAAGCTGCTATTATGGTAAAAATGGCAATGAATTTGAAATATAGCTTAAGTTCTTCGTCCCTTAAAACCCTCTGGATTTTACCTTTAAAAGCAAAATAACTCAATACAAAGTTGGTTCCTGCCAGGAACATAAAAACAATTATAATGTATTGTATTATAGGTTGTCCATTCCAATAAGCAATACTGGCATTTTTTGTTGAAAAACCACCTGTTGACAGTGTACACAAGGAATGGTTGATGGCATCAAAAAAAGACATACCTGCAACTTTCAATAAAATGGTTTCAGCAGCTGTATAACCAAAATAAATCAACCACAAACGTTTAGCTGTATCTGTAATTCTTGGATGCAATTTATCTGCACTTGGCCCAGGAGCCTCAGCTGCAAACATTTGCATGCCGCCAATACCCAACAAAGGCAATATAGCAACTGCCAGTACAATAATTCCCATACCACCAATCCAATGGGTTAAACTTCTCCAAAATAAAACCCCTTTGGGTACTATCTCTATATCGTTTAAAATGGTTGCACCTGTAGTGGTATACCCAGACATGGTCTCAAAAAAAGCGTTCGTAAAACTGGTAATGCTTCCTGTTAACAGATAAGGAATGGTTCCAGACAAGGTCATTACAATCCAGCCAAAGGCAACAACTATATAACCTTCTCGTTTGTTCATTTCCTTGTTGTGGTCTTTGGTGTTGAACATAACCAAAAGACCAACCAAAATAGTGATTCCTCCTGAAAGAAACAGGTTGAATGTAACACCATCTTTATAGATCAAGCTGATTAAAGAAGATAATAACATAAACCCTCCATTAAACAATAACAGAAGTCCTAAAAAATGAAAAATTATTTTGTAGTTAAGTTTCACAGACAGTAATTATAGGAATAATTTTTCTACTTGTTTTATGGACCTTGGCAAGCAGCAAACCACTACTTTATCTTCTACACCTACCCTAAAATCACCAAGTGCAATATGCCCTTTTCCGTTTCTTATAATCCCACCAATTATGGCAGATCTAGGAAAATCGATATCCTTTATTAATTTGTTGCAAATTTTGGAGGTTGGTTTTACCTTAAACTCCAATAATTCGGCATTCATATTATTGAGTTTTGTCATGGCTATAACCTCACCTTTTCTAATATATCTAAAAATATTGTTGGCTGCCAATAGCTTTTTATTGATTAAAGTGTCAATTCCAATGGAATGTGACAGTTCAAAATAATCCATATTTTCAACCAAGGCAATGGTTTTCCTAACACCTTTGGATTTTGCCACAAGACAGGACATGATATTGGTTTCGGAGTTTCCGGTTACGGCAATAAACGCATCCATGTCTTTCAAGTTTTCCTCATCCAGAAGGTCCACATTTCTCCCATCACCATTAATTACAAGAACATCAATCAATTCATCTGCCAAATCAAAGGCTCGATCTTTATCTTTCTCAATAAGCTTGATGTTTGGATATTGTTTGCTCAAGTCCCTTGCTGTTTTATAACCAATTTTACTTCCTCCAAGAATCATTACGTTCCTTATCTCGGTATTGATTTTTCCGGTTAAGGTACAAAGCTCCTGTCCACCACCTTCCGAAGTAATAAAAACCACATTATCGCCTTCCTTGAATTGGGTATCACCTCTTGGAATAATGGTATATTGTGTTCCAAAACGTTGTATCGCTATTGGAACGAAATGTATTTCGGGATAAATTTTAGCCGCTTCCTGCACTGTTTTTCCAACAAAAAGTGCTGTTCTTGATAGGTTTAAACCTACCATGGTTAAGGCACCTCCATCAAATTCGTAACTATCATTGAATGCCGATTGACTTAATAGCAATTCTATTTCAGAGGCTGCCAAGGATTCTGGTGATATAAGTTCGTCTATACCAAGCTTGGTAAACCCTATTTCGTCTTTATAGTGTACAAATTCGGTATTGGATATTCTGGCTATCGTTCTATTGGCACCAAGTTGTTTGGCCAACACACAAACTGTTATGTTTGTTGTTTCAGAAGAGGTAACCGCAATCAACAAATCACTTGATTCTATTTTGGCATCTTTTAAAATGGCTATGGAAGTGGCATCTCCTCTTATAACCTTGATATCTAAATGATTGTCTGCATAAGTTAGACTCTCTTTATTGGTATCTATTAAGGTAATTTCTTGAGATTCGTAAGACAATAATTTTGCTAAATGAAATCCTACTTCACCAGCTCCAGCAATAATTATTTTCATGTGTTAAATAGTAATAAAGTAGTGCAAATATACTGTAAATTAGATTTATTAAAGGAAATATCCAGATATAATTATTTGATTTTAAGTTATCATAATCCTAAAAAAACTTTCTGTTTTCTCTCATGTTCCTTAATTTTAGATGATACTAAATAAAAACCCACAAATACGCATTTTGAGTTTCACGGACTCAATTAAATTGAAAATAAATATGTAGGTTTGTGCAAAAATTTCACATTGACAAAAGTTAAGCCATATAAAAATAGTGAGCTAGGTAAAAAAGAACAAGTAACCAAAATGTTTGATACCATTTCCAAGGAATACGATGGATTGAATCGTGTTATTTCTTTTGGTATAGATATTAAATGGCGAAAAAAAGCTGTTCAATTGGTTGCAAACACAAATCCAAATATCATTCTAGACATTGCTACAGGAACAGGTGATCTGGCCATTAATCTAGCTGAAACCAATGCCGAAAAAATCATTGGATTGGATATTAGCGAAGGCATGCTGAATGTTGGGAAAGAAAAAATATTGAACAAGTCTTTGCAGGATAGAATTGAAATGGTGGTTGGTGACTCTGAAAATTTACCTTTTGAAGACAACACATTTGACGCCATTACAGTAGGATTTGGAATAAGAAATTTTGAAACCCTGGAAAAAGGTCTGGCAGAAATACTTCGCGTACTCAAACCTGGTGGCATCTTTGTTATCTTGGAAACCTCTGTTCCCACAAAAACACCTTTTAAACAAGGCTACAATCTCTATACTAAAAATATCATGCCGCTTATAGGGAAATTGTTCTCCAAAGACCGAAGCGCCTATAAATATTTAAGCGATTCTGCTTCCATTTTTCCTTATGGCGAAACTTTAAACAATATTTTGCGCGAAATTGGGTTTATAAATGTTGTAAACAGACCACAAACTTTTGGAGTGGCTACAATTTATACATCATCAAAAAAATAATATGAAAAACATCATTTTTCTGTTCGCTTTTTTATTCATGTTCCAGTTGGCTTCGGCACAACTGTTTTCAAAAGAAAAAATATTAAACGATGAAAATGTTGATAAGGCTTTTTTAAGCTATGGTTATTTTATTGGTTTTAACAGTTACGATTTCAATTTTGACTACAAACAGGACAAACCAGACATTCAAGTCGCAAAATCTACAGGTTTTAACGTAGGACTTGTAGGAAACATGCGAATAAACGATTATCTGGATTTAAGGTTGGAACCTGGCTTATACATAACCACCAGAACCTTGGAGTATCCTGAATCTTATTTTAACGGAATAGACTTTTCTCCTTCCGATTTAGAAAGGGAAGTGAAATCCACATACATACACGTACCTTTGCTGCTAAAGGTTTCCACCAAACGTTTAAACAATTTTAAACCCTTTATTGTAGGTGGTATCTCTACGGCTTTAAACCTGTCCAGTAACGAAGATAACCCAGACGACAATAGTGCTGGGAAATTTAGGACCAAGAAAAACATGTACTTTTACGAAGTAGGTTTTGGTATCGATTTTTATCTTTATTACTTTAAGTTTACGCCATCCATTCGTGGCGTTTTTGCCATTAACGATGAACTGGTTAGAGATGCAGACCCTAATTCCCCTTGGACTGGAAACATAGAATCCATGAAAACTCGTGGTGTGTTTATTAACTTTACGTTTCAATAAGATCAAGCTGTTAAGTTGGTTTGCCACAACCAGATAACAAACAGCCCATTACCTTTCACTTCTGCGAAACTCACTCAACAAAATGGCTGCTGCAGTAGCTACGTTTAAACTTTCGGTGGATTGTAATTGGCCAAACCTGGGAATACTTATTTTGGTGGTAATTACTTGCTCTATCTCTCTGGAAATACCATTCGCTTCGTTACCAAGCACAAGAATACCCTTGTTTGGCAACTGGCTCTTATAGATGTTATCCCCTTCCATAAAAGCTCCAAAAATTGGCATATGGGTAGTTTTTAAAAAATCAGTCAAATTTAAATAACTCACATTTACCCTGGATATTGAGCCCATTGTGGCTTGAACCACCTTGGGATTATAACAATCTACCGTTTCTATATTGCAAACCAAGTCCCTTATGCCAAACCAATCGCATAGCCTAATAATGGTCCCTAAGTTTCCCGGATCACGTACATTGTCCAATGCTACCAATAGTTGATTGGTATTGATGGCTTTGGGTTCTGGAATTTTAAAAATGGCCAAAGCAGTATTTGGAGTCTTTAAAAAGCTTATTTTTTTCAATTCGTTTTCAGAAACAACCGTTTCCAGATTGGCATCAATTTTGAAGGAATTGGTTGTGTATAACTGTAGTAAACTAAATTGGGACGCGAGCAATTCGTTAATGGTCTTAACACCTTCGGCAACAAATAATCCCTGTTGTAGTCGGTATTTTTTTTGTTTTAAACTCGTTATTGTTTTTATTTGACTTTTAGATAACATTCAAACTTATTTAAATATATTTTTCAATTGAAATAATGTATTTTTGAGTTTGATTGGAGCAACTGAAAATTACTCTAAAAAAACACCAACTCTTTTATTACTAGTTAATTTATTTGTATTTGAAACTACAATTCTCAAAAATAGTATTATTTATTGTAATTACTGGTTTTTTGTATTCTTGTAATTCTGTAAAAAGAGTTCCTGAAGACAAGCACTTACTTGTAGAAAACTCCATTTATGTTAACGGTAAAAAGAACAATACAGAACGTATTAACAACTTGTTGTTTCAGCAACGCAACAAAAAAATCATCAACATACCTTTAAGGCTCTATATTTACAATGCAGCCAGACCCAATATCGATTCTATAGTTAATGCCAATATAGACTCCAAACCAAAAAAAAGAAAAAGGCTTGAACGTTTTCTTTCCAAAAAACAATTGGACAAATATATCGAGGCCAGAATTGGTTTTAACAATTGGCTTAAAACCACAGGTGAGGCTCCAGTAATTGTCAATAAGGAAAAGATTGAAAAATCTGAAAAACAACTGGAAGCTTACTATTTTAACAATGGCTGGTTTAATGTAGATGCCACCTCAAAAACCGATACCTTGGAAAACAAAAAAGCCACAGTAAGCTATTTTGTAAAAACCGGCAAACCCTATATTATAGATTCCCTTACCACAAAAATAGCCTCTCCAGTAGTAGACTCCATCTATAAAGTAAGCGAAAAGCAATCGTTCATTAAAAAAAACGAGCAATATAGAACAGCTACATTTACCAACGAAAAAGACAGGATTACAAAAGACTTAAGGAATTCTGGTGTGTACCATTTTAGTCAGGATTATGTGTATTTTGATATGGACACCATCAATACCAACAATAAAGTACAGGTAGAATTGCAAATTTTAAACAGGTCTGTTAGAACCGAAGATTCCACCTACAAAGAACCTTTTAAAATTTACAAAATTAAAGAAGTCAATGTTTTCACGGATTTTTCTTATGAAAACAAAGACTTGGAAATTGTGGATTCCACCAACTTTAAAAATTTCAACCTGTATAGTTTTGGCAAAATGCGCTTCAAGCCCAAAGCCATTACTGATGCCATTTTTATAACTCCTGGAGATGTGTTTAGGGACAAAGACAGATCCAATACCTATAGACATATTAACAATTTACAGACGTTTAAGCATCCAAGCATAGACTATGTTGAAAATCCAGACACCACACTCACTGCCAACATTTTACTGACTCCCTATAAAAAGTTTGGTTTAAACTTTAGTGCAGAAGTGTCTCAAAGCAACATTCAATCCATTGGCTTGGCTTTTAACCCAAGTTTGCTTATGCGTAATGTGTTTAGAGGTGCCGAAACACTGGAACTATCAGCATTTGGTTCTATTGGAGCTTCCAAGGATGGTGGAGACGAAAGCGATCCGTTTTTTGATATCAACGAACTTGGTGTCGACTTAAAGCTTACCATTCCAAGATTGTTTTTTCCATTCAATACCGAAAAAATCATTCCCAAAACCATGTTTCCAAGTACCAGGATTTCAATCTCTACCTCCAGTCAAACCAACGTTGGCCTGGATAAACAAACGGTTTCCGGAATTTTTAACTACAAATGGTTTGCCTCTAATTTAGTAACCAACAGATTGGATTTATTCAACATTCAGTTTGTTAAAAACTTAAATCCAGACAACTATTTTGGCATCTATGGCAATTCTTACGATGCCTTAAACGACATCTCAAAAGACATTGGTTACAACAATGGAGAGGACTTAGCATATCCCAACCAAACCGATGCGTTTATTAACGATGTGCTTTCTGGCAACACCTCTCTACAACCTGGAGACGAAGAATACGATGATGTGTATTCCATAAACGAAAGAAAAATAAGGCTTACTGAAGACAACCTGATCTTTGCCACCAATTTTAATTTCACCAGAGACAACAGGGAAAACTTGTATGACGAAACGTTTTCCATCTTTAGGTTTAAGATAGAATTGGCTGGAAACTTGTTTTCTGCCATTTCCAAAATTGGAAATTTACCAAAAAACAATGCTGGTCAATACGAAATGTTCAATGTAGCATACTCACAATATGTTAAAACAGAATTCGATTACATTAAACATTGGGACTTGGGCAAGAAAAACGTTTTGGCCCTACGCAGTTTTGCCGGAATAGCCATTCCTTATGGCAATTCCACAAACATTCCCTTTTCCAAGAGTTTCTTTGCTGGTGGTACAAACGACAATCGTGCTTGGACCGCTTACAGTCTTGGACCAGGAAGTTTAGACAGTAACGACGAATTTAATGAAGCCAACCTTAAACTCGCTTTTAATATTGAACATCGCTTTAACATCTTCGAAAAATTCAATGGAGCCCTCTTTATCGATACAGGAAATATTTGGAACGTTTTTGATGATGTTACAGACCCAAAGGCCACCTTCACCAATTTTGCATCCTTGAAAGATATTGCCATTGGTTCAGGTTTTGGCTTAAGATACGATTTTGGCTTTGCTGTGTTCCGTTTCGATATAGGCTTTAAAACCTACGATCCGTCTTATCCTGAAAACAATAGATGGTTTAACGATTACAATTTTTCAAACGCTGTTTATAACATAGGTATCAATTACCCTTTCTAAGCTATTTAATTTTCTTATTTTTGTAGTTTCAAACTTTATAACTATATAATTATGGCTCACAACATTAAACCTGGAGTTGCAACAGGACAAGAAGTTCAAGATATATTTAAACTGGCAAAAGAAAAAGGCTTTGCTTTACCAGCTGTAAACGTAGTAGGCTCCAACAGCATCAATGGTGTTTTGGAAACTGCAAGGGATTTAAATGCGCCTGTTATTATCCAATTTTCTAATGGTGGTGGTGTTTTTAATGCAGGTAAAGGATTGAGCAATGAAAACCAAAAAGCTGCCATTGCAGGTTGCATTGCAGGAGCCAAGCACATCCATTTAATGGCAGAAGCTTACGGAGTTCCTGTTATTTTACATACAGACCATTGTGCTAAAAAACTGTTGCCTTGGATTGATGGATTGCTGGATGCCAGCGAACAACATTTTAAAGAAACCGGAAAACCGTTATACAGTTCTCACATGATTGATTTAAGTGAAGAACCTATTGAAGAAAACATAGAAATCTGCAAATCTTACCTGTCCAGAATGAGCAAGATGGGGATGACCTTGGAGATAGAACTAGGAATTACTGGTGGCGAGGAAGATGGTGTGGACAACACAGACGTGGACGATTCCAAACTTTACACACAACCAGAAGAAGTAGCTTATGCCTATGAAGAATTAAGCAAAATAAGCAAGCAATTTACCATTGCTGCTGCCTTTGGCAATGTACATGGTGTGTATAAGCCTGGAAATGTAAAATTAACACCTAAAATCCTTAAAAACTCTCAAGAATACGTTTCAAAAAAGTTTGGTGTAGGCCATAACCATATTGATTTTGTTTTTCATGGTGGGTCTGGATCTTCAGTTGAAGAAATTCGTGAAGCCATAAGCTATGGTGTGATTAAAATGAATATAGACACAGACATGCAATACGCTTTCATGTCTGGGGTTAGGGATTATATGAAAGAAAAAGAAGCGTATCTGCAATCACAAATTGGAAATCCTGAAGGAGACGATGTTCCAAATAAAAAATATTACGACCCAAGAGTTTGGTTACGTAAAGGCGAAAACACCTTTGTAGAACGTTTAAAAAAGGCTTTCGAAGATTTAAACAATGTAAATACTTTATAAAAAAATATAAGTGTTTCCACATTATTAAAAACAAAACTATAATTTTGTGGTCTAGCTTAACACGAATCGGTTTTATCCAAACTTTTAAAATCGGTACTTAAAATCTAAAATCGTTAATCGATATGTCTTGGTTTAAAAGAAAAGAAAAAGGAATTCAAACCACAACCGAACAAAAAAAGGACACCCCTAAAGGTTTGTGGTATAAATCCCCTACTGGAAAAATAGTAGATACCAAAGAATTGGAACAAAATTTTTATGTGAGCCCAGAAGATGGTTACCACGTAAGAATTGGGAGTAAGGAATATTTTGAAATTTTGTTTGATGATAATAAATTTAAGGAACTGGATCCTAAATTGGAATCCAAAGACCCTTTAAAATTCGAGGACACAAAAAAATATCCTGACCGCTTAAAAGCGGCGATGGAGAAAACCAAATTAAAAGATGCCGTAAGGACAGCCGTTGGAAAATCCAAAGGAAAGGATTTGGTTGTTGCTTGTATGGATTTTTCGTTTATTGGTGGTTCCATGGGTTCTGTGGTTGGCGAAAAGATTGCTCGTGCAGCAGACTATTCCCTAAAAAAGAAAATCCCATTTATGATTATCTCCAAATCTGGAGGTGCCAGAATGATGGAAGCAGCTTTATCCTTAATGCAACTGGCCAAAACTTCAGTTAAATTAGCACAACTGGCAGATGCTGGAATCCCTTACATCTCATTGTGTACAGATCCAACAACTGGTGGAACTACAGCTTCATTTGCTATGTTAGGAGATATCAATATTAGCGAGCCAGGAGCATTAATTGGTTTTGCTGGACCAAGAGTTGTAAAAGATACTACTGGACAAGAATTACCTGAAGGCTTTCAAACTTCTGAGTTTTTGTTGGAACATGGTTTCTTGGATTTTATCACACACAGAAAACATTTAAAAAACAAAGTCAATCTGTACATCGATTTGATTTCCAATCAACCCATTAGAAATTAATCAAACTTTAAAAAAATACTCAAATTGAGTATTTTTTTTTGTTTTAATATTTTGTTTTTTTGTAAAATCATCATTACATATAATGACTACTAATGTTTTTAAATTTAATTCCCCGTTAAATGAAACCACTTAAAACAATTTTCTTTTTTTTACTCATTGCTTTAAATTTCAACAATTGTTCATCAGACGATAGCTCATCGGATCAAGAAGTCACACGAGATGGAGGTACAGTTTACACTTCCGAAATTGTAAGAGTCCAATTTGAGAACTTAAATCAAGACCTTTACCAAGGAATATTTAATGGCTCTAGCATTGAATTAATTAATGATTCTGAAGGCGAACTAGCTTTTATAGTTCCTACAAATACTGCATCCATTGGAGAAAACAACCTATTACAGATACCTTCATTAAACTTAAAAATCAACTATACTGTACAATTAACCGTTATAAATGCTACTCCCGAACAAACCCTAGCTCCATTTATAGCTGATTTAAACACAACAGATACTTCTGGATTTGATGAAGGAGAAAAAGTTCAAGAATTTATTGATAGTTTTAATGCCTATTACGCATCCTTAACTAATTCTGAAAAACAGAGTATGGCAGAGTTTTATTTTATTAACAAAGAATTTTTAGACGGTTCTTTATCCTCTAGTCGCACATTTAGAACAGACGATGCTTTACCTAGTTTTTCTAAATGTCAAGAAGCAAAATTTAAAACCGCTATCCTTGGTGGAATTGCTGCGCTAACCGCAAACCCAACAACAATGCCTATTTCAATCTTTGCAGCCGCTGGGGCTGTGGTGTCTTTCAAAAATGCCGTAGAACACTGTTCTAATTTTTTAACTAGTAAGATAAAACATGTCTTTATGAAATTTGATAATTTTGTATCTTCAAAGACTACGTCATCTTCAACTTCACAAATAGGTGAAAACAGAAACGCGCCAATTCTTTTCACAAGTGGAATATCAAGAGATTTTGCAGTCTCAAATACTATGAGAAGCATACAAATTTCTGACAATAATGACGACAATGAACTTATTAACAATTTCTTTTCTTATGTTAGTTCAATAAACAGTTTTATATTAAACAATTTAAACAATGTAATAAATACTTATAATAATTATGTGCCATCTTTTTTTCAGTTAGATCCATTTAATACTCCTATTACAATCCCTCAAAATAGTACCACAGAAAATATCTCAACAACAAATGAGATTTTTAATAATATGACATTTTCTATCACAAATAGTGATGTAACAATAAATTCATTAAACTTTAATAATGGGAATCTTTCATTAAAACTCCTCTTGAATGACCCAAATGTAATTGAAACTTTTGCAACCATAAACTACGCTTACACAGATGATTTTAATGAAAAAACCGGCTATTTCGAAATAAAAATTTCTAACTTAAATGATTTAAATATATTTACAGACGCAGCAGTTGTTAAGGAAATTTGTGAATCAAATAATTATTACCCAGAATATCACAACGATCCTCGCTGGAACTCCCAAAACGAAAGTGAAGTCATTGAATTATTAGAAGAGCTTGTTGGTGTTGTTATAAATGATGATGGTAGAGTAAGTATCATTAGTTTTCAGGGAGATTCATTTTCTTCAATACCTTATTCGATTGGATATTTATCTGAATTAACTCACTTGAGTTTTATGTATACTAACATCACAACTATACCTAGCTCTATTGGTTATTTATCAAACCTATCAAAATTAGATTTAGGTCAAAATTATATTTCTTCTATCCCGGAAGAATTAGGTAATTTAACTAGTTTGACCGAATTAAGGATGCAAAGTAATTTACTATATACAATTCCTTCATCTATTGGAAATTTAACTAATTTAACTTATTTGAACTTTGACACTAATAATTTATCTACTATCCCTTCAGAAATTGGATATCTTAATAATTTAACCATCTTAGCTTTAACCCAAAATCCGTTAACCAGTATACCTGCGGAAATTGGTAATCTATCCAATTTAGAGAGTTTTGCTATATATAATAATACAACTCTTTTATGCTTACCTCAAGAGGTTTGGGATATGGTTGAAAACTTACAAAACTTTAGCCTTCCACCAAATGTCACTGGCTGGGGAGATACAGATTGTTCAAATTAAAAAAAAGCGACCATTTGGTCGCTTTTTTTTTAATTTCATAATCCTATTTAGTTTAAAACCACATCTAATTCTGTACCATCATTAAAAGTAAATGTCGCCAGATTATCACAAGATCCATCACCATAATCAAGAATGCCTCCAAAATAAGTGCGTTCAACATCTATAGAACCACTAACAAAATGGTAACAAGATACCTCACGACGCAATGGCAGAATAATCTCATAAGAATGAGAGCCTCCATTTACAAAACTTGCATTCCAATAACCTGTAAACTCAAATACATTGTCGGTAAAATCACCTGTATCAAAACCTTCAATCCACTCCCTAACAATCTGCCCTTCCCTGGAAGCTTGCATGCCATTTGGCCAAACAACCGTTAAATCAACCGTATGGGTAAACTGAGGATTACCTTGATCGTTGGAAAGTTCCTTTAAAATGGAATTGTTCCCCATAACATGTTTGTTATCAAAATAAAAGTTATTTAAAACATATCCTAAGAAAATGTTTTGCGCTTGTGGATCGCGTTCGTAAGTAATTACAATTTGCCCTTCATACAAATGGCCTCTAATCATACAACCACCTTCAGCAAAGTCAACGGTCAACTGCCTAAAGTTTTGTTCCATATCCAGGCTTACAGTCACACAAGTATCAAAAGCTGTTCTGGAGTTCATAATCCCTTTTGCTTCTGCGCTTTCCTGATCTTCATATATTTCAATAATGACATCTTCCAAGGATGCAGAAATTTGGTCCATTTCAGTAGATTGTACCATTTCGGTAAGGTCCTCTTCTTGAGAAACCGGCTCAGTAGATTCATTATCAGTACAAGCCGTAAATAAAAGCCCTAAAAACAAAAGACTTAAAAGGGTTTTGGTTTTTAATTTCATGGTTTTCATAATTGTTTTTTTTAAGGTTAAGATGTTGTTAAAACGTGATTTTTGTTAAAAAATTATGAATCCCCTCAAAATAAAATATTTACAAAAGATTGCAATTAGTGAAAAAGTAGTATATTTGCAGCTTGAAAGAAAAACTTTCATCACTGTCCAACTGTAATTGGGCCATACATAAAAATCATTTAAAATAATATTGGAATGTATTTAACTAAAGAAGTAAAAGAAGAGATTTTCGCAAAACACGGTAAAGGGAAGAACGATACTGGTACTGCAGAAGGTCAAATTGCGTTATTTACGCACAGAATTAACCACTTAACCGAACACCTAAAAAACAATCGTAAAGATTACAACACAGAGCGTTCGTTAGTAAAACTGGTAGGTAAGCGTCGTGCATTACTTGACTATTTAACTAAAAAGGATATCTTGAGATATCGTGCCATTGTTAAAGAATTAGGATTAAGAAAATAATCACATTATTAAGAGGCTTCGCGCCTCTTTTTTGTTTTAAAATAACTCATACGTAAGAGTCTAACATACGTAAATAAGAAGCTATTCATAGTTTTTCATTGGTCAGGCATTACATGCCATTTTCTACTACTACAACAACACAACGACCATTGTTTAATTAGAATTAAAAAATTTATGATTCCAAAAGTATTTAAAGAGGTCATAGACCTTGGCGATGGCAGAGAAATCTCCATCGAAACCGGAAAATTAGCCAAACAGGCTCATGGTTCGGTAGTTGTTCAATCAGGAAAATGTATGTTGTTATGTACAGTTGTTTCCAATTACCAACAAAGCGACGTGGACTTCTTACCTTTAACGGTAGATTATCGCGAAAAATTTGCAGCTGCAGGACGTTATCCTGGAGGATTCTTCAAAAGAGAAGCAAGACCAAGTGATGGCGAAGTATTGACCATGCGTTTAGTGGACAGGGTATTACGTCCATTATTCCCTAAAGATTATCATGCAGAAACCCAAGTCATGATTCAATTAATGTCTCATGACGATGATGTTATGCCAGACGCCATGGCTGGATTGGCAGCTTCTGCAGCCATTCAGTTATCTGATATCCCTTTTGAAACACCAATTTCTGAAGCAAGGGTTGGACGTATCAATGGTGAGTTTATCATCAACCCTACTCAGTCCCAATTATTGGAATCTGATATAGACATGATGATAGGTGCATCGGCCGATTCAGTAATGATGGTTGAAGGTGAAATGGATGAGATTTCTGAAGAAGAAATGGCAGAAGCCATTAAATTTGCTCATGAAGCCATTAAAGTACAATGTGCTGCTCAGGTAAAATTAGCTGAAGCTGTTGGCAAAAAAGAAACACGTGAATACGAGCCAGAAAGAGAAGATGAAGACTTGGCAAAGAAAATTCACGAGATGGCTTACGATAAAGTATATGCTGTAGCCAAAGCAGGTTCTTCCAAACACGAAAGAAGCACAGCCTTTGCTGAAATTAAAGAGGAAATAAAAGCCACGTTTTCTGAAGAAGAACTGGAAGATTTGGGTGGTTTAATTTCCAAATATTACAGTAAAGCCGAAAAAGCTGCCATTAGAGACCTAACCCTAAACGAAGGATTGCGTTTGGATGGACGTAAAACCACAGACATTAGACCTATTTGGTGCGAAGTGGATTATTTACCATCAACACATGGTTCTGCTATTTTTACTCGTGGGGAAACACAAGCCTTAGCAACTGTTACCTTAGGAACCAGTAGGGAAGCCAACCAAATAGACATGCCGTCTTTTGAAGGCGAAGAACGTTTTTATTTACACTACAACTTCCCGCCATTCTCAACAGGGGAAGCAAGACCTATACGTGGTACCTCTAGACGTGAAGTTGGACATGGTAACTTAGCACAACGTGCCTTAAAAGGCATGGTTCCAGAAGATTGCCCATACACAGTGCGTGTGGTTAGTGAAGTATTGGAAAGTAACGGGTCGTCTTCTATGGCAACGGTTTGTTCTGGTACTATGGCACTTATGGATGCTGGAGTGCAATTAAAAAAACCCGTTTCTGGTATTGCCATGGGATTAATTTCTGAAGGCGACAAATATGCTGTTTTATCTGATATTTTAGGTGATGAAGATCATTTAGGCGATATGGATTTTAAAGTAACAGGAACTGCAGATGGAATCACAGCTTGCCAAATGGATATCAAAGTAAAAGGCTTATCGTACGAAATTCTTGTTAAAGCTTTAAAACAAGCAAGGGAAGGACGTTTACATATTCTTGATAAATTGGTGGAAACCATAGCACAACCTAATGCCGATGTAAAAGCACATGCTCCTAAAATGATAACCAGAAGAATTCCAAACGAATTTATTGGAGCTCTTATTGGTCCTGGTGGAAAAGTTATTCAGGAATTACAAAAAGAAACCAAAACAACCATTGTTATCAATGAAGATCCAGAAACCGAAGAAGGTATTGTGGAGATTTTAGGTACCAATCAAGATGGTATTGATGCTGTTTTGGCAAAAATAGATGCTTTATTGTTCAAACCGGAAGTTGGAAGCATTTACGAAGTAAAAGTCATTAAAATGCTTGATTTTGGTGCCGTAGTGGAATATACTGAAGCTCCAGGAAACGAAGTCTTGTTACACGTAAGTGAATTGGCTTGGGAACGTACAGAAAACGTATCGGACGTGGTGAACATGGGAGACGTTTTTGATGTGAAGTACTTTGGAGTAGATCCAAGAACCAAAAAAGAAAAAGTATCTAGAAAAGCCATCTTGCCTAAACCTGAAGGGTTTAAGGAAAGACCCCCTAGAGACAACAATAGAGACAACAGAGGTAACAATCGTGGACGTGACAACAGACGTGACGATAGAAAACCAAGAGACAACAACAAAGATTAAGCTACTACTTTGTTAGGATATTAAAAAGCCCATTAAATTATTTTAATGGGCTTTTTACTTTAGTATAAATAATTGATTTATTTAAAATACTCCACTTTTCGGGCATGGTTATTGTGGCTAAGTAAAAAACTTAAAACTACTAACTATGAAAATTCTCAAACTCACATTCCTATTATTATTAATTTTTACAACTTCATGTTCTGATGATGCAGATGACAAAATAATAACCAATTCTGATCCTAAATATAATACGGTAGAAATTATTGAAGCAGATTCAGATTTGTTTCAATACCTCGTAGAAATTGCAACAGACGAAGAACAACCAGAATTAAGCATTGCTTGTATAAATTTTATATACCCTTTAACCATTTATACTTTTAATGAAACAAATGAATATATCTCAACTTCAGTTATTGAAGATGATACACAGTTTAGTACTTTTTTAGAAGCTATAGACCTAACATATAGTATAAGTATTAGTTTTCCAATTACAAGTACTTTACTCTCTGGAGATGAAGTTATTATTAATACTAAGGAGGAATTAAAAGACGCAATTGATTATTGTTTAGATGAGGAGTTAATTTTAGAGTGTAGCACACTAATACAAAACTGTGTTTTGAAAGTTGGATATAGCTATAATTATGATAACACATATTTAGGTGGAATATTTATAGAAGAAGATGGTGCTACAAACTTTACTATGGATGGTATATTATTTAATGGATCCTGGACTGTATTTATAATTGAACATGAATTACATATAAATATTAATCTAATTAATGCTGATGAAACTGGTGATTTTTTCAATTATGATTGGAAAGTTGAGTATATAGATGGAAACTCTTTACTACTAACAAATGAAAATCGTGAACTTGTTTTAAACCAAAGATGTGATGCAAATTTTGAAGAATGTAGTAACTTTATTTTCGAAGAATGCGAAACACAAGTAGATAGTGGTATTTCAGAGTTTATATTAGATGACTATACCTATTGTATTTTTGATACTTTAGAATTAGAAGATACATTTGAGATAAGCTATTACCTAACAGAAGACGATGCTGTTAATATGATTAATGCTTTAGCCTCTGACATTGCATTTATAAACACAGAAGATAATCAATCTATTTATGTTAGAATAGATGATCTAGAAAATAACATACAGTATTATGCTATAATTACATTAGCATCTATTAGTTGTTAAATTATAATTAATAAAAAAAGGCCCATCAAATTTGATGGGCCTTTTTTTATTAAAAATGAATCTTTATTTAGGAATATAAGTCTTCATGGCTTCCATTTGTTTCTCATCTAAAATGGAGCCCATTTCTTTTTGAAAGCTTTCATCGCTCAGTAAAGCCGATTGAATCCTGTCTGTATTATCACTGGAACCCATCAATTTATCAGCTCCCAGACTGCCCATCAACTTTTTAAATTTCTCGCTTTTTAATTGACTTACCACCAATCCAGAAACTTGCTCTTGTTGTTTTTCGTTTAAATTCAACTTTTTAGTGAAACTCTTTACTTGATCTGCTGCCAAGTTCTCAATCATGGAATTCCCCGAAGAGGAATCACTCTTTGCCATAGTGGACAAGTCCTGTGCGGATATGTGCATCATACTACAAGCAAAAAATAGAAATAATAGTTTTTTCATATGGATATGTTTTGTTTTTGTATAAGTCTATCAAGATAATAAATTATATGCACATCCTTATTATTTTGAATTTTAAAAAAAATAACCCGCTTCTTTTGTAACAAAAATTGTTCTTTTAACGTATAAGTATAACATTAAAGAAACAACTTAACTTATTTATAGGCATTCATTAGATGAGACAACTTAAAATTACCAAGCAGGTTACCAATAGAGAGACTGCTTCGTTGGACAAATATCTTCAAGAAATTGGAAAAGTTGACTTAATTACAGCAGACGAAGAAGTAGAATTAGCACAACGTATTAAAGCAGGCGATCAAATTGCCTTGGAAAAGTTGACAAAAGCTAACTTACGTTTCGTTGTTTCTGTAGCGAAGCAATACCAAAATCAAGGATTAACCTTACCAGATTTAATTAACGAAGGGAATTTAGGACTTATTAAAGCAGCACAACGTTTCGATGAAACACGTGGTTTTAAATTTATTTCGTATGCCGTTTGGTGGATTAGACAATCCATTTTACAAGCCTTGGCAGAGCAATCCCGTATTGTACGTTTGCCCCTTAACAAAATTGGTTCTATCAATAAAATAAATAAAACCTTTGCGTTTTTAGAGCAAGCCCATGAGCGTCCACCAAGTGCTGAAGAAATAGCCAAAGAACTGGACATGACCATTAACGATGTTAAAGAGTCCATGAAAAATTCCGGCCGTCACGTAAGTATGGATGCGCCTTTGGTTGAAGGTGAAGATTCCAACCTTTACGACGTGTTGAATAGTGGTGAGTCTCCAAATCCTGATAAAGATCTGTTACACGAATCTTTACGCACGGAAATTGAAAGAGCCTTGGAAACCCTTACTCCTCGTGAAGCAGATGTAATTAGACTCTACTTTGGATTAGGAAATCAACATCCTATGACCTTGGAAGAAATTGGAGAAACATTCGACCTGACCAGGGAACGTGTTAGACAAATTAAAGAAAAAGCCATTCGTAGACTGAAACATACGTCTAGAAGCAAAATATTAAAAACCTATTTAGGGTAGTAATCTTTAATGAGTACTACTAAATAACAGCAACAAACAGTATAATATATCCACTTTTGTGGATATGAAAACTGTTCGTTTTTTGATTGATGAAAGAAGCCAGAGCTGATTACTCTGGCTTCATTTTTTTACCTATTTTTGCAGAAACAACACATAAACTCAACAATGAATTCAAAATTAATAGCACCTTCCATGTTGGCAGCCGATTTTGGTAACCTGCAACGCGATGTGGAAATGGTAAACAACAGTGATGCCGATTGGTTTCATATAGATGTTATGGATGGCCATTTTGTCCCTAACATTTCTTATGGCATGCCAGTAATACAAGCCATGAAAAAACATGCCACCAAACCTTTTGATGTGCATTTAATGATTGAAAAACCTGAACGTTACATTGAAGACTTTGCTAAGGTTGGTGCAGATATTATTACTGTTCATTACGAGTCTACAGTGCATTTGCACAGAACACTTACCCAAATTGAAGATGCAGGTTGTAAAGCTGGAGTGGTCTTAAACTTAACAACGCCAGTTTCGGTGTTGGAAGATATTTTACCCAAATGTTTCATGGTTCTGCTTATGTCCATAAATCCGGGTTTTGGTGGCCAAAAATTTGAAGACATAACCTACAACCGAATCAAGAAACTAAGACGCATGATTGATGAACAAGGTTTAAGCACCAAAATTGAAATTGATGGTGGCGTAACCGATAAAAACATCAAACAACTGGTGGAAGCTGGCGCAGATGTTTTTGTTGCAGGAAGCCATGTGTTTAAAAGCGAGAATCCTACAGAAACCATCAAACAATTAAAACAAATTGCCAATTCATAAAAAAAAGCTCCTTTCGGAGCTTTTTCAAGTTAGAACTAATAATTAATTGGTTAGAATTGTTCTAAAAGGTAATTTATTAAATCTGTGGTGGTAACAATACCTACAAGTTTGTTGTTGTCTACAACTGGTAATGCATGGAACTCTTTTTTAGCCAATATTTCTGCAACTTCCTTAATTGTGGTTGTAGAACTCACGCTGGTTAAGTTCTTGGCCATAACCTGCTCTATGGTAAACATGTTGTAAACAACAGTGTCCACATTTTCCTCATCTTCATCAACAGCATCGGCAAAACTGATTCTCAATAAATCGGTATAGCTTAACATGCCAATAATTTTTTCGCCACTAACCACGGGAATGTGCCTAATTTTTTTGCTTTTAAATATCCGTTCAGCCGTTTCCAAATCGTCTGTATGATTTAAGGTGATGACTTTTTTAGTCATTATGTCTGAAATTGGTGCTCTTTTCTTCATGTGTTATTGGTTTTAAATTCAGTTCTAAAATTATGAATTAAAAATGCGAAAAATCATGATAAATGTCATCATACATAATAATATCTCATATTTTTTCGTTTAAAATTATAAATTTTGCAATTAATTGTTTTTTTACTACTTTTAAAATATAAGTTTTAATCATGAACAGAAGGCACTTTTTAAGAAAATCAGGAAAGGCGTTATTGGCAATCTCAGCTATTTCAATAACAGCTTCTGTTGCAACTTCTTGCAGCAGTGATGATGACAACGGCTCTTTTGATGATGGCTATTATGGAGACGGTTATTATGACGATGGCTACTATGATGACGGTTATTACGATGACGGTTATTATGACGATGGCTATTATGATGACGGTTACTATGACGATGGTTATTATGATGATGGCTATTATGGCGGGTAATTGATTGCTAATATCAATTATATTTTTAATTTCCCTACTTAAGGGTCTCAAAATTCCTATGTCTTGACGAACATACTTTTTTTGCACGATACCTCTTTATCAACTCCCAGAGGTGCCGAACTTACCATCAATCAACTTATTTCACATCCTTCTAGCAATAAGTTTCAGCTTACATTAGATAATCTTAAAAACATTTCAGTTACAAAAAAAAGCATTCACTGGGCCCAGTTGGTTGTGGTTTGCAGCACATCTCGTTGTCGTTATGAAATAGCGCTAATCGAGTTTCTATTATCCATCAAACAACCGTATGTAAAAATAGAATTTGATTACAATTTTTGTGTGAGACGTAACATACTTTGCACAGTGGACAGAAAGATTAGCAGCTGTTGCGACACTAAAAAATTCCATCTGTACCGAAAACTGTTTGCCAAAGCCAAACTGAATATATTTCAATCTCCCAAGCATTATCAATCCCATTATGAGTTTTATGGCGAAGCCATTTCAAACTATAGCATAAAGCCTCCTACAGTGTCTGTTGAAGATCTTCAGCCTTCAAAATTTAAAGATGAAGACAATATTCCTTTTTTTGGGGATTTAAATTTTTTAAAAGGAGGAAAAGCTTATGTTGCTTATGCCAAAGCTCATCCTGACAAAACATTTCCTGTTTATGGAAAAAACCAATTAAGAGAACCACTTCCTGAAAATATAAGTTTCCATGAGCCCGTTTCAAACAAAGAAGTGTTAGGGATTTTAGGTCAGACCAAAACCTTTATTTGTCAGCCTGTTTGGCCTGAGCCATCAGGGAGATTGGCTGCAGAGGCATTTCTTTCTGGTTGTAACATTCTTGGCAACGACAGAATTGGCACTTTTTCCTTTGATTTCTATCCAGACAATAAACCAAAGGCTATAGAAGAAATGAAAGCTGCCTTACACGATTTCTGGCTTGAAGTGGAAGCCATTTTAAACACAAACAAACAACCTCAAGAAATTTCCTTGGGCCAAGTCCTGGTTTATAAAAGTTATGGTGGCCTAGGCGATATCTTTTTTGCCATTCCTGCCATCAATAAATTGGCTGCTGTATCGAGTAGCTTAAGTTTTGCCGTAGCTCCTAGATTGGTTTCCTTTTTTTCCAAGCACTTAAAAAATATCAATATTATTAACGAAGAAGTGGCCAGATTAAAAGAAGATAATTTTGACCACATATTCGAACTTGGCAATTATCCCGCTTTTAGAGGCTACGATTTGCCTCATGCCCTAAAATACCCAACCCATAAAAAAGTTAAACAACATGCCATCCAGCATTATATAGATACAGTGTCAAAACTTCATATTTCAATAGACAATAGCTATAAGGAGTATCCCTTTTTTAAACAACAAAAAACCAAGGGCCGGAAATATTTTACAGTTCATCATGGTGCAGGTTTTTTGCTTAAAATTTGGCCTACGGAAAAATACGCACAACTTATTGAAACCTTAGCCAAACTTTTTCCTTATTTAGACTGTAAAATTATTATGGGCCCAAACGATCCTGCAATTGAACCATATTTCTCAAAGCCCATGTCGCATATAAGCTATATTACAGGAGATATGAACGAGGTTGGGGAAGCACTTTCAGGAGCTTTGTTCCACATTGGCAACGATGCTGGAATTACACATGTTGCTGGAGCCTATAATATTCCTACAGTAGGGATTTATGGTCCAACTGGCCCTGGAAGTTGGGGAAGTTTTGCCCAATACAACGAATTAATTTGGGGTAAAAAAGGGGTGTGCAACGTTAGATGCAATTACGATGTTATTTTGAATTGCGAACATAAAATCTGTTTAAATTCCGTAACTGTCAACAGGGTACTTGAAGCGCTTTACAAAGTGCTACAAAAAGCCTATTCCAATGAAAAATCCATTTTAAAAACCAACCCACAAGCAATACTGGATTTTGGCAAAAACGATTGTTTGATAAAACTTTACGACAACGAATTTTTATTGGAATATCATAACAAAAACATGAAACTTCAAGTTGAAACCTTATTGAAAAAAGAATGCTTAAAGGATTCAAAGGATGATAACATGAAATTGGTATTGAACGTTTTAACACAACAACAGGTTGTTTTTTATATTCCCAATTTCCAGAAACACAATATCGCAACTTGTAAAGAAATAGACTAAAACTCTAAAAAATTCAATTAATACCCAGAGAAATTGAAATTTAGCATTTGCTTTACCAGAGCATAGATTTTAGGGAAGTGTTGATGAAACTCATTGGGAGATTCAATAAAGGTCTCTAAAATCACGGCCAGCAACTCAAAGTCGTTTGTAAAGGCGTAATTTCTTAGATATTCGGAGTGAACCAACCGGGACCTCAAGGCATCGTTGTTTGAAAGTAATTCCCTCAGTTCGTTAAAAGTGTCCAGAAATATAACCGAATTTATATCGTTTTGGTAGATGCTATTAAAATGAATGGCATGTGCAAACTCATGAATGGCCAGGTTTAATTTATCATCTTCTATTCTAAATCCTTCCATGAAATGATCCCAAGACAGCACCAATGTTTTTAGATTCACATGAAATTCCCCTTTGTGGTAATCGTCATTTACGGTTGAATAATATTGGGTTGGATAAACTATGATGGTTTTTATGGATTTAATAATATAATCCCTAAAACCAAAGGTAAGCATAACAGCAGTTGCAGAAACCAACACTTTTACCTCATCCGTAATTAAAAACCCTTCGTTCCCCACAAATTGTTTTTGTTTGATAAAAGTTGCTACCCTATGTTTAAAATAAGCTTTTTTTCTTTTATTCAGTCTGTTATAAAAGGTGAATTGTTGTTTTAATATGCTTTCTTGCTTTACCGACAACTTGTTTAAAAAAGGATGGAAATATATAAAAACGGGACGTTTTGTTATAAACATAAAGCCCATTTCAATGCCATCAAAAACACTCACTGCTATTTGTCTCAACCATATGGAAACTATTACAAGTAAAAACCCAAGCAGAACAACTAAAATAAAAAGTCCTATATAATAATCTTGTTCTGGGGCAATTATGGGCATGGAAATTAAAATCTAATCTTACAATATTAGAAAAAAATAAATTGAAAAAAACAAAACACCCAAACTTTCAAATGCAAGCAAACCTGATTTGATGTTTGGATGTTTTATTTATTGTGACCTCGAGAGGATTCGAACCTCCAACCCTCAGAGCCGAAATCTGATATTCTATCCAATTGAACTACGAGGCCATTAATTAACTAACTATTTTTCCTTTCAAAAACTCTCTTCCACTTCCAGTTTTAAAATACTTTTCACGAAAAATTGCTTCCGGTTTTGTTTTAAAAGTTTCAAAGTAAACTAATCTCCAGGGCAAATATCCTTTTGTAGATTTAGTTTTTCCTGTATTATGTTCTTTTAAACGCTTTGCAACATCATCGGTGTGACCTTTATAAAGCCTTGCGTCAATATCACTTCGCAAAACATATACATAATAAGATTTCATATTCTATAAACCTGATATTCCCTGCCTGCCGACAGACAGATACCAGGCCTTAAAAGATCTACTGGATTTTAAACCTGGTAGACCGTAGGTTTTCTGTTAAGACAGTTTAGCCCTTACAATATTGGAAATGGTCTTTCCATCGGCTTTTCCAGCCAATTCCTGACTTACAATCCCCATAACTTTCCCCATATCTTTCATCCCTTCTGCTCCAATGTTTTCTATGGTCATAACGACTACCTTTTCTATTTCTTTTTCGGTAAGCGCCTCTGGCAAAAATTGGGAAATCACTTCTGCTTCTGCCAATTCTGGAGCTGCCAAATCTTCACGACCTTGTTCTAAATAAACAGCTGCACTGTCTTTTCGCTGTTTTACTTGTTTTTGAAGTATTTTAAGCTCTTGTTCTTCCGTCAGTTCTTCTTTGGCTCCACTTTCTGTTTGAGCCAATAAGATGGCCGATTTAACAGCCCTTAACGCTGTTAACGCTGTTTGATCTTTGCTTTTCATGGCTTCTTTTAACGCAGCCATGATTTCTTGTTGTAGACTCATTGTTTCTATTTTAAGAGGCTACGAAGATAACAAAAAGTATGCAGTTAAACCTACTGCTAAGCTTATGCATTATCAAGAAATTTTTTGAGTGACAAAAAGAAAAACCCGAAGAATCCAATGGACACTTCGGGTTTTGAAAGAAGCCCTAAATCTAAACTTAATTGCTATTAATTAATCTACATTATCGTGCAAGAACGAATT
>Ga0209475_10000901_pt1 | contig 45109 bp, 44 predicted proteins | sample tdDd471_FD_187128 | JGI IMG/M metagenome (GOLD analysis project Ga0209475, IMG submission 187128) | Marine sediment microbial communities from the Atlantic coast under amendment with organic carbon and nitrate - tdDd47.1 (SPAdes)... | ecosystem: Environmental > Aquatic > Marine > Coastal >... | reverse complement strand
ACTCGCCCTCATCGCCGTCGCCCGAAAACTCCTCATAACCCTCAACGCTATCATCCGCGACCAACGCCCATTCCAGGCCTGATCAAAACAGTTGCCTGCCCTGCGTCCGGCCTGCGCCGGACATCCGGCCGGGATGACAAGGATTTGTGTGAGGTATTTAAGTCGCTGCCGCCTCAGCGCCTAGGCCACATCCGCCTTTGGCACCGTCATGTCCTGACTGGCTTCCTGGGCGCGCTGGATCTGCTGGCGGACGTCCAGGCCGGGATGGTTTTCAACCTCGGCCTTGTCCTCGGCGAGGATCGGCAGGGAGATGGTAACCGTGGTGCCTTCGCCCTTGCGGCTGGCGATATTCATCGAGCCGCCATGCAATTCCGACAGGGCACGGACCAGGGACAGACCCAGGCCGGTGCCGCGCTTTTCAATGTCGCGCGCATTAGTGGCCTGCTGATAGGGCTGGCCGAGGCGCGCGGTTTCTGACGGGTCGATCCCGACGCCGCTATCGCCGACGGCCATCACAAGCTGGCCACCGCTGGCCCGGGCCATGACCACGATGGCACCGCCCTTCGGCGTGAACTTGACGGCATTGGACAGCAGGTTCAGCAGGATCTGGCGCAGCGCCTTGCGGTCGCCATCGACCAGAAGCGGGCCGTCATGGCGCTTGATCTTGAGATTGATGCCGGCCTCTTCCGCCTGCAGGCGCATCATCTTGGCCGACAGGTTGACCACTTCACCGATATCAAAGGTCTCGCGGACCAGCTCATAACGGTCGGCCTCGATCTTGGACATGTCGAGCACGTCGCCGATCAGCTCCATCAGGTGCTGGCCGCTTTCATGGATCAGGTCGGCATATTCGGCGTAGCGGGCCGGCAGCGGCCCGAACAGGCGCGCCTTCATGACATCGGAAAAACCGATAATGGCATTCAGCGGCGTGCGCAGCTCGTGACTGACCGAGGCCAGGAATTGCGACTTGGCGCGCGCGTCCTCTTCGGCCGCTTCGCGATCATGGCGGGCCTGGGTCAGGGCGGCCTGCAGCGCCGGACCGCTATCCTTGGACAGGGTGATGACCGAACCGCCATGGATCGGCCGCGTCTTGACGATCACGTCTTCGCTGTGACCGCGCTGGCCGCGGACCACCAGCGGGCCCTCGACATCGCGCAATGCAGCACGGCGACCGGAGGCGGCCAGCTGGGCGCGATCATCATCGTCGAAACCGAGATCAGCCAGCGGCAGGCCTTTCAGATCGCGCGGCAGACCGGGTGACAGGTCACGCAACCCCTTGGACGCGGCCAGGATATGCCCGTCAGCATCGCAGGCGACCAGCGGCACGGGCGAGGCATCAAAGGCCTTGGCCCGCACGCGGCCGCGTTCTGCCTCGGCCCGGACGCGGTCAGCATCGTGCACGGCCCGCAGGGCACCAAAGGCAAATCCGGTCGACAGGGTGAGCACGCAGCCCAGCACGAAGGGCAAATGAAATTCGACGGCCATCGGGGCCGGAGCGACAAAGCCGGTCAGGTGCAACACGCTGACAACAATCGCCGCGAGGCCTGACTGGGCCGCCGCCTTGATGACACCGTCACGCTCGCCGCAGGCGGCCGCCATGGCCGGGGCCAGCAGGAAGGCCAGCACACCGATGCCGGTGACACCGCCCCCCGTGAGGGTCACGCCGACGGCAAAGCCGGTCCACACCAGCGCCAGCAGGAAACGCTCGAAAGCGCGGTCCATGCGCGGGATGAGGATGAAGGACAGAAGGGCCGGCGCAGCGATGGCAGCAACGAGCAGCGATTTTTCAATCGCGGTCCCGTCAATGATTGGCCACAGACGCGGCAAGGCAGCCGCCAGCGTGCCAAGCCATATCAGGTTGACCAGCGTTCCGCCCTGGCGTGCGAACCAGGCTGTTATGGCAGGCGATTTCGGCTTCATCTTGAACCGGTGCGACTCGCTTTTGTAGCTCTCCGGAATCTTCGCCTTCGACGTTAACAAATGCTGAATCTTAAACTTTGTCCGTTTACCGGTCGCATTCGCTAAGGCTCGTGAAAATTCAGCCGCGTCTGCCCCTTGGATGCGCCATCAAGCCGGGGCAGTATGAAATGGGTTCAAAGGAGCATTGTGTGATGTTGACGACCGTCCTCGCCATTGGCGCGCTGAGCTTGGGTATGGGCCTGTCTGTCCAGGATGCCGCTGCGCCGGACCCTGCGGCCCCGACAGCCGACGCGGCAGCTCCGGCTCCGGTCCTGCAACTGGACCAGCCGGCACAACGCGAGCCCAGCCTTGTCGAGCGCTCGGCCGGCGAATACGCCGCCTATCATTCAGTGATCGCGGACCTCCACTCGGCACCGATCGCCTCCGGACAGGATCTCGACGACGCCATGAACCGGCTGACCGCCTTTTATGGCGAGGAACGCCTGGTCCGCGCCTGGATCGCCTATGCTGCCATCATCGCCGCGCGCCATCCCGAATATCTCGACGAAGTGCGCGAGCTGGCCGATTACTACGGCCCCGAAGCCGCGATGACCGGGCTGATGTATGACCCGACCTATGCCACCAGCTTTGCCTCGTCGGAAGAAGCCCAGGCCTCGGTCGTCGAAGCGATGGCCGCCGACAGCGCCGAGATCATGGATGTGTCGGTCCGCTACCGCGCTGCCGCCTATGACCTGCAGAGCGAGCGCTGGGCCAATCGCAGCCATGGCGACCGCACCGACCGCCTGGCCGAGCTGTCGCACATGGGCAGCGCGCCGATCGACATGACCGATGAGGTCCTGATGACGCTGAGCGGCGGCTTCGACCAGGGCCTGCCGGCCTCGGCCCTGTTTGACCGCATCGAGTCGGTTCCCCTGTCCGACCGCCCGTCGGTCGCCCCGCAACTGACCCTGACTGTGGGAGAGGCCGCACCCGATCCCGATCGCGAACGCATTGGCCGCATCCTGTCGGTCGCCGCCCTGCAATCCCTGAACAATGGCGACCCGGCCCGTACCGACCAGGTGGTCGAGGCGCTGCTGTCCGATCCGGTGGTCGAGCGCTGTCTCGCCTGGGTCCGGCTGGACCTGCAACAATGCGTCGCCGCCGGTCATTTCATGTATGAGGACAGCTTCTGCATCGCCGAACACGCGCTGATGGATGTCAGCCGCTGTCTGGGAAGCAGCGCGAATTGAGTCAAATTTGAGCGGATGGGTTTGCGGAATCCGGCCAATCCTTAACAAATCGTGTCCCGATCAGGGACAAGATCGAATTTGTCGACAATTTTACACAAAATTCGCGGATCGAATTCGCACACCGTTTTCGGTAAAGCCCGTAATCGCTCGCTATTACTCAGAATTCTTCCTAGCCTCTATCCTGCATTGAGATCGGTACACCCGGTTTCGGTCATGAATGAGGTCGAAGATGATGTTCCTGCTGCGCGCTGCCTTCTGGGTCGCTGTCGTCAGTTTCTTTGTTCCGCAGGATTTTGCGGGCGACGCGATGGATCTGCCGTTCAACACGGCGGAGACGCGAATTGATGCCTCGGCCAAAGTGTCCGAATGGTGCGTCGACAATGAAGTCATCTGTGAAGCCGGCTCCGAAGCCGCCCGCCTCGGCACCTTCCTCGGCGGCATGGCGATGGACCGGATCGGTGACGCCATCGAAACCCATCAACAAAGCCAGACCGCCAGCCATTCCGCCCCGTCCAACACGCCCGCCCCGTCCCGCGCGAAGTCCTGACCCCGACCATCCAGACCATCCCGGCGCGCTGACCGGACAACCAGCTGACTGCCCGCAAACCGCACAGACGGCTTGCCTCGCCGCCTCGCCCGCACTACGTCGGCGCTGATATGACGGCACAAGACATCCAAACCGAAATCGACGATCTCGTGGACGAGTTCGACCTCCTGGACGACTGGGAGCAGCGCTACCGCTATCTCATCGACATGGGCAAGGCGTTGCCGGACATGCCCGAGGCCGAGCGCTGCGAGGACAATCGGGTCAAGGGCTGCGTCAGCCAGGTCTGGCTGGTCACCGAGACCACCGGCAACACCCTCACCTTCCGCGCCGACAGCGACGCCCACATCGTGCGCGGTCTCGCCGCCCTTATGGTGCGCCTCTATTCCGGTCGCACGGGCGAGGAAATTCTCTCCGTCGACGCCCGCGACGTGCTGGCCAAAATCGGCCTCGCCGAACACCTCTCCCCGCAGCGCTCCAACGGTCTGGCCTCGATGATCGGCCGGATCCGCGGGGAAGCGGAGACGGTGTAGGGGGTCTGAGCTGGCCCGACCCTTTGTCATCCCTGCCGGATGTCCGGCGAAGGCCGGACGCAGGGCGGGGACCCATGTGGTCGCCACCAGCTAGGTCCCTGACTTTCGCCCCGCCTTTGCGGGGCGTCCATCAGGGATGACAACTGGGCTGTGGCTTGCCAGTCGTCGTCATCCCACGCTGGGCGGGCTGGCGCCACACCGTAAGCCCACGTTCCATTTCTCCCGGACGCGCCTCGGCGCGATCCGGGACCGACGGGAGACTTATCGCTCGCCGGATCGTTTCGTGGGTCCCGGGTCTTCGCCCGGGAAAAATGAAGTGGCGGGGTAACAATGAAGTGGCGGTGCAACAATGAAGTGGCGGGGTAACAATGAAGTGGCAGTGCAACAGCGCATCACTCCCCCCTCAAACCAACCGATAGATTTCCGCCAGGCGTGTCAGCGCCAGGCCGAGCACGGTCCGCCCGGACCTTGCCGCCCAACCGAAACGGCGCTCCAACGCGGCGGCGCTGTCTTCGTGGACCAGGGCGGCCTCGATGACGCGGGCGAAGGCCGGGCCGAGCGCGTCCAGCGCGTTCATCACCCGCTCCTTGGCGGCCAGGGCACCCAAGGCGGCGTCTTCCGGACCCTTGCGACGGCCCTCGCTGCGGCGCTGGGCGGTGGGGGACCAGTTGCGGGTGACAGGGCTCATCAGGGTTGATTGGTGATAGTCGGCGATGAAACGCTCGCCGGCCTGGCGCTGATGCGGTTCAAGACCATCAAGCCAGGGGCCGAGCGGGCCTTCACGGCGATTGGCCCTTGCCGTGGAGACCTGACCTTCCCGGTCCATCACCGGCCGGTCCTCCATCTCACGATGCCGGCTGGCCGGGTCGGGGTCTTCTCCGCGTGTACCGGCTTTCAGGACCGCCTGACCGTCAGCGGACAGGACCAGGCCGTTGTCCCGCCTGGCCAGCCAGCCACAGCGCATCGCCTCTTCAAAACGGCTGGGGGAGAGGCGTGAAGTCGGGCGGCGGCGGCGATCGCCTTTCTGCAACACCACCGCCCTCGCCTCGATCTCGCCGGGCGGCACCATGCGGGCGCCGGGCCGGGCCAGGGCGCGCATCCAGCGCGGCGCGCTCATGTCAGACGCTCCGGACGTTCAAAGCGCTCCAGACCGGCCAGACGCTGCAACCCGCTCAGTCGCGGCGCGGTGCGCAGGGCCGCCTCGAGCGCGTCCATATAGTCGTCAAAGGCGCGGTCGTCGCGCCGGTCCTCGATGCGGTGGCAGGCATGGGCGGCGGTGGTGCGGTCGCGCCCGAAGGCCAGCGCCACACGGGTCAGCGGCAGCTCGAAGGCAACATGGGCGAGATACATCGCCGCCTGCCGGGCCAGGGCGGCCTCCCGCGATCGCCGGGTCGGTGCCTCCAGCTCGCGCTGCGAGATCCCGAAGGCGTAGGCCACGGCGCTCTGGGCCAGTCGGGCCCGGGCGACATCCTCTTCCAGTCTGCACATGATACGGCTCATCCGAACGCTCCCGTTCTGACGCGGCGCCCCGATGGCCGCGACCGACGTGATGCTAAGATGGCTACACCCAGGTGGGGATAATATTCCTATTTTTGTTGCAAAGAAAGAGGGCGCAACCTGTGCGGGTTGCACCCTCCTCTATTTCGCAAGTACCTGAGACTTAAGGCGCGAGGTAGGCGATCAGCAGGACGATCGCCAGCAGCGCACTGGTCCAGATGGCCAGCAATCCACTGGGGATATCCCGGCTCAAGGCACCGATAGGACTGAAAACCTCGAACAGTTTTCCGCCGGTCCGGCGCCGGACTCCGCCCAGCACATTGCCGATCGAGGCCCAGAGACGACCGAACATGGCGTGGCCCCAATTGAGCGTGTTGGCCAGGAAGCGGCGGTAGAACCAGTCGGTGTCGATATTCACACCGCGCTTTTCGTCCGGATACCACTTCATCCGCACCAGGAAGGCGAAGGCGAACATGGCCCCCAGCAAGAGCTGCATCTGTCCGACGATATGGTCGAAGGTGTAGGGCTCATAGTGCAGCGCCGCCTCCGGGAAAGGCACGAGCTCGTAGAGCACGCCGTAATTCACACCCAGATAGACACAGATCAGCGCCGCCATCCCCATCGCCATCAGCATGTTGACCGGGGCTTCGCGGACGCGGTGTCCACGGTCATGGCTGAAGAAGGCGAAATACGGGATCTTGATGCCCGAATGCTCGAGCACACCGGCGGAGGCAAAGACCAGCACCAGCCAGACCATCCAATGGCCTTCCTGGGCCACGGCGGCCAGGGTCAGCGCCTTGGCGACGAAGCCGGAGAAGAGCGGGAAGGCCGAGATCGAGGCGGCTCCGATCAGGCAGAATACCGTGGTGGCCGGCATCGACTTGAACAGCCCGCCCAGCTCGGAGGCTTTCACCGTGCCGACCCGCAGCAGCACCGCGCCCATGCTCATGAACAACAACGCCTTGTAGATGATGTGCACGAAGGCGTGTGCGGCGGCACCATTGATGGCCAGCTCGGTGCCGACACCGATGCCGACGACCATGAAGCCCAGCTGGTTGTTCAGCGAATAGGACAACACCTTGCGCAGATCATTCTCGACCACGGCAAAGAAGACCGGGAAGGCCGTCATGATAGCGCCGATCCAGATCAGCTGGTCGGTCCCGGCATAGCCGCGTGCCAGCGCATAGACCGCCAGCTTGGTGGTGAAGGCGGAGAGGACCACGGCGCCGGTGATGGTGGCCTTGGGATAGGCGTCCTGCAGCCAGTTGTGCAGGAAGGGGAAGGCGCACTTGATGCCGAAGGCGATGAAGATCAGGAAGCCGCCCAGCGTCTCGATCGAGAGTGTCTCGTCAAACGCCCAGCTGCCGGTCTCGCTGGCCCGGATCACGGCACCGGTGAGCAGCAGCACACCGGACAGGACATGGATCGCCAGATAGCGCAGGCCGGCCTTGTAGGCGGCATTGTTGCGGGCGCCCCAGATCAGGAAGACCGAGGAGATCGCCGTCAGCTCCCAGAACACGAACAGCGACAACAGGTCACCGGCGAACACGGCACCGAGGCCGGCACCGGCATAGATCAGGCCGGCGGCATCGGCGATGCGGTCCTTCTCGTGCAGGCCATAAAGCCCGTTGATGAAGGCGGCGATGATGAAGATCAGGCCCCAGATCCGTGACAGCCCGTCAAAGCGGAAGGTTTCCATCGTGAAACCGCCCAGCTCGATGAGCCCGCCGACATGGTCACCCGAGGGCGCATTGAACCACAGGCCCAGCGCCAGCACCGGCGCGATCAGGGCCAGGCCCTTGCGTGCGGTATGGAAAGGGAAGGCCGCGGCCAGCAGGCCGGCGATGATGACCGGCCAGGCCGGTGAGACGTCGTAGAGGGCTTCGATCATGACTGGCCCTCCTCATCGGAACTGTCGCCGTCCCAGTAATCCTCTTCCCGGCCCAGCAGGCCGCGGATCACGAACCAGCCGACCATGACGGCCAGCACGAAGGCGCCGAAGCCCCACATCGCGTAGAAACCGTAGAATTCGGCCAGGTGGACGTATTCGTGGCGGTGATGGAAGAAGTCGACGGCGACAAAGCCCAGCGTCGCGACCAGGAAGATCCAGATCATCGAGGCTTTCAGCCAGCCCGAGTCGAGCCACAGGAAAGGCCGGGCGACCGGGTGGATCAGTTCATCATGTTTGCCGTTAGGATCGCTCACAGTGCGGCCTCCGCAGCAAGGGTCGACGACAGGAAGACCGGCGCCAGATAGTCGCGCAGCGGTCCGATGAGGAAGAAGAGCACCACCACGCCCGCGGCCGTGATGACGGGCGGCAGGATGACCAGCATGGGCGGTTGCTTCTTCAGCTTGGCTTCAGCCGGCGGCGAGAAGAAACCGCGCGCCGACAAGGGCAGCAGATAGGCGACATTGAGGATGGAGGAGGCAATCAGCGCCACCATCAGCCAGCCATGCCCGCTTTCCCAGGCGCCCTGCAGCAGGAAGAGTTTCGGCCAGGATCCGCCCAGCGGCGGCAGGCCGATGATCGACAGCGCCCCGACGGTATAGGCGATGAACAGCCAGGGCATGTAGCGGCCCAGCCCGTCCATCTGCGAGATCTCGGTCTTGCCGGTGGCGGTATAGATCGCGCCGGCACTCATGAAGAGGGTGATCTTGCCCCAGGCATGCATGACGATCTGCAGCGCCCCGCCGAGCATCGCCAGCGGCGAGCCGAGCATCACGCCCAGCGTCACATAGGACAGCTGCGAGACGGTCGAGAAAGCCAGCCGGGCTTTCAGATTGTCCTTGGTCATGGCGACCACGGAGGCCAGCACGATGGAGATGCCGGCAATCCAGGCCAGCGCATCAGCGGCCGGGGTGATGGCGATCAGTGCCGGTCCGAAGATATAGGTGCCGACCTTCAGCATGGCGAAAACGCCGGCCTTCACCACGGCCACGGCGTGCAGCAGGGCCGAGACCGGGGTCGGCGCGACCATGGCGTTGGGCAGCCAGGGGTGGACCGGCATCAGCGCCGCCTTGCCGATCCCGAAGGCGAACAGCACCAGCAGCACGCTGGAAATGGCCGGGGTGATCTCATTGATCGCCAGCAGGCCACCGGCGACGAAATCGGTCGATCCGGCGAGGAAATGGGTGGCGATGACCGCCGGCAGCAGCAGACCGATCGAGGTGCCCAGCAGGATGGACAGGTAGATCGCGCCGCCACGCTTGGCCTTGGCATCACCCTTGTGCGTGACCAGCGGATAGGTCGACAGGGTGAGCACCTCGTAGAAGAGGAACATGGTCAGCAGATTGCCCGACAGGGCCACGCCCATGGCACCGGCAATGGCGATACAGAAACAGACATAGAAACGGGTCTGGTTCTTCTCGTTATTGCCGCGCATATAGCCGATCGAATAGAGCGAATTGACGATCCACAGACCGGAGGCGACCGCGGCAAAGATGGCGCCCAGCGGTTCCAGGCGGAACACCAGGTGCAGGCCCGGCGCCAGGGTGGCGAGGTCCAGGGTCGGATGCCCTTGGGCGATCTCGACCAGATAGGCGACATTGAAGGCCAGCAGCACGGCCGCGATCAGCGTCGCCGCTTCACGCAGATTGGGCCGCGAGCCCAGCAGGGCCACGAAGACACCGCCAAGGGCCGGCAGGACCAGGGCGAGGGCGAGAGAGAGTTCAGGCGTCCACATCAGCTCAATTCCCTCCCATCACGGCATCCGCCGCGGACCGGGCCAGCCAGACCAGCGGGTCGGCGTGGAAGAAGAAATAGACATTGGCCAGGGCCAGCAAGCTCATCGGCACCAGCACCATCCACGGTGCCAGGCGACGCTGCATCAGCTCGCCATGATGGCTGGGCGGTGCGTCCATCCAGATGGCCGACAGCAGCCGGGCGACATAGGCCAGGGCCAGCAGGGATGACAGCATCAACGCCGCCACCGCCCACCACCAGCCACGCTCGAGCGCGGCGGTGACGAGATACCATTTCGAGGTGAAGCCGACCGTCAACGGCACACCGACCAGCGACAGGCCGGCAATGGTGAAGGCCGAGGCCGACGCCGGCATGGTCTTGCCCATCCCGGCCAGGTCCTTGACCCGGCGGACGCCGAAATTGAGCGCAAACGCGCCAAGCGCCATGAACAGGGCGCCCTTCATCAGGGCATGGTTCATCAGGTGCAACAGGCCGGCCGACAGGCCCGAGGCCGTGCCCATGCCCAGTCCCAGCATCATGTAGCCGACCTGGGCGACCGAGGAATAGGCCAGCAAACGGCGCGCATCGGTCTGGAAGACCGCCTGCAGGGAGGCGACCACCATGGCGATGGTGCCGACCACGGCAAACAGCCAGACGAAGGACATTTCGACGAAGCTGACATCGGGATGGAAGACCGAGAACAAAAAGCGGATCAGCGCGTAGAAGGCCACCTTGGTCGCCGTCGAGGCGAGGAAGGCGGTGACGAAATTCGGCGCAAAGGCATAGGCGTTGGGCAGCCACAGGTGCAGCGGGAACATCGCCGCCTTCAGGCCGAGGCCGACCACGATAAAGGCGAAGGCCGCCTGGGTGACCCGGTTGTGACCGGTCTGTTCCAGGATCGCCGCCATATCGGCCATGTTCAGCGTACCGGTCGCCATGTAGAGGAAGCCGACACCGATGACGAAGAAGGTGGCGCCGATCGTGCCGAGGATCAGATAGTTATAGCTGGCGGTCAGGGCGCGGCGGTCCTTGCCGGCGCCCATGGCGATGATGACATAGGTCGAGATCGAGGAGATCTCGAGGAAGACGAAGACGTTGAAGGCGTCGCCGGTGATGGTCACACCCAGGAGGCCGGCGAAACAGACCAGAAAGGCCGAATAGAACAGCGCCTGCTTGTTCTCGGCGATCTCATCGGCGACGCTCGGCAGGGCGTAGATCACGCACAAAAACCCGACGATGCCGACCAGCAGCAGGAGCGGGATATTGAGCATGTCGACTCGGTATTCGATGCCCAGCGGCGGCGCCCAGCCACCCAGATGATAGGAAATCACGTCCTGCGTCGCGACCTGACCCAACAGGTTGAGGGCGAGGATGGCGACCAGGGCGGAGGTGATCAGCGTCACAAGCCAGCCCAGCCGGCCATTCGGCATCAGGGCGGACACGGCGGCCATGATCAGCGGGATGACGACGATCAGCGCCGGCGCGTGCATGGCAATGCCCGCGGGCAGGAAATCAGCCAGAAACTGCATTATTCGGCGCTCCCGGATTCAAGCGAATAGTCGGCGGCGTTCAGGGCATCATCCTCGATGGTCCCGTAGGCCTCGCGGATGCGCACGACCAGCGCCAGACCGACCGCCAGGGTCGCCACGCCGACCACGATCGCGGTCAGGATGAGGACGTGCGGCAGCGGGTTGGAATAGATGATTTCGGCGGCCTGGTGGGCCGTATCGACGGCATGGTCGGCCGCTTCAGCGGCATGTTCGCCGGCATCAGCGCCATGCGCGACGACAGCTTCGGCACCATGGCCGGCGTCCTCACCGTGATGACCGTCATCGGCGATGATGGGCGGCGAACCGCCGAACACCTTGCCAATGGTGATGTAGAGCAGGAAGACCGAGGTCTGGAACAGCGACAGGCCGACCAGTCGCTTGACCAGATTGCCGGTAGCGATGACCACATACAGCCCGATCATCATCAGGATGATGATGGGAATGTAGTTGAAGCGCTCTGCGAGGATCTCCAGCATCGCTACCACTCCTCGTCCGGGATGTCCGGCACGCGGCCGGCAAAGGCATAGAAGATCGCCAGCATGACCGAGGCGACCGTCGTCAGAACGCCCAGCTCGACCAGAAGAATGCCGTAATGCTGGCCGGTATGGTGACCCTGGTCGGGGTGCAGGGCGTCATAGTCGAGGAAGTTCAGCGGCTCGCCCGCCCCGCCCATGAACAGGGTGGCGACGCCGACACCGGCATAGATCAGTACACCCAGCGCGGTGCCATAGCGCACAGCGCCCGGCGGCACGGCGCGGCGGGCCTCGTCCATGCCGAAGATCAGGGCATAGAGGATCACGGCGACGGCGATGATCACGCCCGCCTGGAAGCCGCCTCCGGGGCCGAAATCACCGTGGAACTGGACATAGAGGCCAAAGATCACGATCAGCGGGATCAGGAGCTTGGAGACAACGCGAAGGATCAGATGCGGTGACATGTCAGTCCTCCTCCTCTTCCTTGCGACGTCCGCCCGTGCCGAAGCCCAGCAGCAGCATCACACCCAGCGCAGCCGTGAAGACCACGACCGTCTCGCCAAAGGTGTCATAACCGCGATAGCTGGCCAGCACGGCGGTGACGACATTGGGCACGGCGATGTCCTGCGGCGTTCGCTCCATGAAGTCGCGCCCGAGATAGGCATTGGCCGGGCTCTCGGCATCGCCATAGACCGGCATGTCGGGAATGGCGAAGAACAGCGCGGCACCCGCGGCGGCAACGACGGCAAAGGCCGCCCAGTGGCGCCCGGCTCCGGCCGGCTCGCTCTCACGCGCCGTCAGCAGCATCGCGCCGAGCATCAGCACGGTCGAGATACCGGCCCCGACTGCGGCTTCGGTAAAGGCCACATCGACCGCGTCGAGCGACACGAACCAGGCGGCGCAGAGCAGCGAGTACACGCCCATCAGGATGACGACGGCGAACAGGTTGCGCAGGCGGACAATCGAAAAACCGACCGCCAGCAACATGGCGATCAGCGTGTAATCCAGATACTGGGTCAGGTCGGCATGGCTCATTTGGAGGCCTCCGAGGACGCCGCATCAGCGGGGTGTTTCGGCTTGAAATGGGCCAGGTCCGGCTTTTGCCCGGCCCGGTGCGCCGCATTGGCGATGGCGTGGGTCGCGGTCGGGCTGGTCAGGAAGAGCAGCAGGCCGACCAGGGCCAGCTTGGCGGCTGTCTGCCAGTCACCGGCCTGGGCGATCAGGCCGAGAATGATCAGCTCGGCGCCCAGCGTGTCAGTGACACCAGCCGCATGCATGCGGGTGTAGAAGTCGGGCAGGCGCATCACACCGGTGGCACCGGCAATCACGAACACCAGGCCGACGGCCATGGCACCGATCGCGAACACGTCGCGGGCATGCTGGAAAATCTCGGCGGGGCTCATTTCTCGTACTCCCCATCCAGCGCCTTGCGCAGCGACATCTGCGCCAGGGCGATCTCCAGCGAGCGATAGCGGAAGAATTTCAGGATCGCGATGGTCGCCACGAAATTGATCAGCGCATACAGGAGCGCGATGTCGATGGCGTCCTGTCGGCCGACCAGGGCGGCGAAAACCAGCAGGAAGAGCACCGTCTTGGTGCCGAAGGAATTGGCGGCCAGCACACGGTCATACAGGGTCGGCCCGGCGAACAGGCGGGCCAGCATGATGGCCATGGCCACGGCCATGCCGATGGCGACGAGGAAGATCAGGAAATGCATCAGTCCGCCCTCTTCTTCTTGCCGTCCGACGCCACATCGGAGCGGGCGCCCATCTCGGCGAAACCGGCCGGATCAGTGAAGGAATTGTCCAGCGCGTGGACCAGGAAGCCATCGTCCTCGACATCGACCGTCACCGTGCCCGGCGTCAGGGTGATCGAGTTGGCGAACACGCTGCGACCCAGATCGGAGCGCTGCTCTGCCGGCACCCGGATCAGGCGAGGCTCGACTTCGATTTCCGGCTTCATCACCAGGCGCAGAACCGCCAGATTGGCCTTGACGATCTCGCCGCCAAGCCAGGCCCAATAGGTGAACAGGGCCAGCGCCGGACCGATCGGAACGGTCTCGCGGTCGACAATGCGCATGCGGTAGGTCAGGGCGACCGTGCCGATAATGCTGAGCAGGCCCAGTCCCATCACAATGGGATAATCCCCCGACAGGGTGAACGGGCCGGACAAGGTGAGCCAGAGCGCCACCAGAATGGCGGTCAGGCTGATGCCATAGAACATGGAAACTCCCCGCGCGATAACGCTGCTTCCCCGGTAATTAGCCCGACAGGCGAGCCTTGACCAGACGAAGCGGTGGGGAAGATGCAGACAGAAAATGTGTGGGTATCGATCTGACCGCTCCGCGGTGTGGGCGCGCGGAACAGCGACACTCATCCTTGTCACCCCTGATGAACGCCCCGCGGAGGCGGGGCGAAAGTCAGGGGCCTAGCTGGCGGCCACATGTTGGTCCCCGCCTTGCGTCCGGCCTTCGCCGGACATCCAGCGGGGATGACAAGCGATGCGAGGGGCACAACTCGTCTGAAACGCTGTGAACAAATGGGTACGTTTCCCCGCTTATTCCGTAAGAACAACATCTCCAAAATAATCCAGCCGCCTATACGGCAGGGGTTCTCGAGTAATGGATGCAGACGAAAATTTGACGGATAACTCACCAACAGGGTCGAACAAAATGTTGTGCTCGCAATACCCTTTCGAGTAATCATACAAAAACTCGTGACACACAATACTTGTTCGACGGTCGTTCATCGCATTGCCTATACGACGGGGTATGGAAATTTGGGCGCTCTCGTAGTGAACTTTGTTCAAGAAGTAGCCTTTACTCAAATCTCCGGAAATAATTTCCAATTCAGCCTGGTCTTTGCTTATTTTAAAAACTTGAATGATCGCGTCACCAACATCCAGATTCAATAATCGCGAAGGTACCAGCTCGAATAATTCATCCCCCAAGGACGATAAATACCGTTCGTATCTCTGGTAGGCGCTCTCAAAACGACGGTCGTCTGCCATCGGGCCAACATTTCTCCGCGACAAGAACCTCATTTCCGCACCTATCCAGACTCACTTGTTCACAGGGCAACCGCTAGAAAAACCGGGAAGGGACAACGTCTCTGATGCTCCGCGTCCTGATCGGTCACGCCCTGACATGGCAATTCTGATCCCACAGCAACGCCTCCACAATTCGGCAAGACCAGGCAACCGGGTTTCGACACCACCAGATGCGCCTAACCCAGTGCACCCCATAATCCCGATAGCTCCAGCCTTGTCACCCCTGCCACCCGCCCGCGCGGGCGCAGGTTCCCGCCCCGCGAAGGCGGGACGAAAGTCAGGGGCCTAACTTCTGGCCACATGTTGGTCCCCGCCTTGCGTCCGGCCTTCGCCGGACATCCAGCGGGGATGACAAGCGTCGCAGCGACCGCGCAGGGTCGAACAGTGCCGCTTGAATGAACCCGCCGCACTGGACCCGCCCCGCAACACGCCCCACCTTGGCGGCAGGCCTGACAGGAGCGCCCCTGTGAAACGCATAGCCATCGTCATGAACCCGCGCAGCGGCACGCTCGCCCGATCGGGCGACGAGCTGGTCGAGGCGTTGCGCGATCATCCGTCCGTGTGCCGGATCGGCGATCTGGTCGAGGACGGTGGCGACGCGCTCGCGGCGGCGATGGACAGTGAGGCCGATGCGATCGCCATTGCCGGTGGCGACGGGACGATCCGGGCGGTGACCGAACAGGCGCTGGAGGCGAAATGCCGGCTGCCGCTGATCCCGCTGCCGCTGGGCACCGCCAACCTGCTGCCACGGGCCCTCTATGGCGACCGTGACGCGCTGACCATTCTCGATGAAGTGGACGGGTATGACCGCCACGAACTCGCTGCCGGATCGCTGGACGGGAACCTGTTCCTGATCGCCGCCGGCATCGGCTTTCCGACCGCCCTCGCCCGGGCGCGGGAGAGCCTGCGTGATGACAGCCGGCGACACCCCCTGTCCGGTGCCTTGCGCGGAACGACTGCGGCGCTGGGTCAGGCCTTCCGGCCGCGGCTGACCTGCCGCTTTGACGGGCGCAAGGTGTCAGGGCGCGCCTCCGGGCTTTACGTCACCCTGGCCACCGACCCGCTGCACGAGACCCTGACCGACACGCCCGATGCGGGCTTTGCCGCCGTGCTGACCAGCTGGCGCCATATCGGCGACATGGCGGCGGCCCCGGTCGACACGCTCACCCGTACCGACAATCCTGACGCCCGCACCCGTCCGGCCTGTTTCGACACCGCCGAGATCCGTTCGCGCAAGCCGCTGGCGGCGATGGTGGACGGCGAACCGCTCACCCTGGGCCGCCTCGCCCGCATCACCCGCCTGCCCGACCCCGTCACCGTGTTGAAACCGACCGCATGACCCGCATCATCCACATCGCCGATCTTCATTTCGGGGCCGAGGACGCCGAACTGGTGGCCGGTTTCGAAACCGCCTGTGCCGAACTCGAGCCGGACGTCATTGTCGCCGCCGGGGACTTTACCCAGGCCGCACGCTGGCGCGAACTGGACGCCGCTTCGGCCCTGTTCAGCCGCATTGATCGTCCTGTTGTCGGCCGCCCCGGCAATCATGATGTCCCGGTCTATGCCCCGGGCGAGCGGGCCTTCCGGCCGTGGCGACGCTTCGAACGGTCTCTGGGTGACCAGGTCAGACCAAGCTGGAGCGGTCCGGACGTCCAGGTGGAAACACTGCACACGGCTCGCCGCGCCCAATGGCGGCCGGACTGGTCACTGGGGCGTGCCGCGCCGCGCGATGTCGATGCGGCCCTCGACGCCTTTGCGGCCGCCGGTGCGAAAACCCGCATCCTCGCCTGTCACCACCCGCTGGTCGCGCCCGACCCCGCCGACGCCCGCGCCGCCACCCATGGCGGCGCCGAAGCGGCGCGGCGCCTGTCGGCGGCTTGCGACCTGGTCCTGACCGGCCATTTGCACGAAACCTTCGTCCTGCCCTCACCCGATCCCGACCAGATCTGCTGGTTCATCGGCACCGGCACCACCTTCTCACGCCGGACACGGCTGGAGACAGCCAGCTTCAACCTGATCGAGATCGATCAGAAGGGTATCCGCATGACACGCCAGGAAAGCGATCCGGCAGGCCGGTTTGGCGCCGGGCGGGTGTGGGAGCTGGAGCAGCGGGAGCGTTAGGCCGAGGCCTGACGCCAGGTCCTCGCCCTTGATGGGCGAGGTGGATCGTCGCGTCAGTGGCGAGACGGAGTGGGTGATTGCCGGCCGGGATTGGAACGCTGACGCGTCTCACCCCTTCCGACGCGGCGCGATGCGCCGCGCTACCTTCCCCATCAAGGGGAAGGACCCACCGAAGCCCCCCTATTTCCCGCCCTTGTCTTCCATCGACAGGTTCCAGTAGCGCAGCACGGTCTGGGCTTTTTCTACCGACAGGCTGTCATAGACCTTGCGCGCCTGGGGGACGGGTTCGCTGGCCAGCGAGCGTCCGAGGCCGCGCCAGAAATTCTCGAAACTGGGCCATTTCAGACCGGTCGCCTTGCACAGGACCGCGATCGGTTCGCCGGCCATGTCATCGACCATTTGCAGGACCAGCCGGCGATCAACATTGGCGAGGGTCGAAATTTCGGTGACGATCTCCGGCAGCGCGCCGTCCATCGCCATCGCTTCCAGCGTGCCTTCCAGCGAGCCATAGGGGCTCAGCTCGGCGGCTTCGCGATTGCGCTGGCGACGGTCGATATAGCGCAGGATGCGCGTGACCATCGGGTCGGACCATTCCTCGGCCGCGGCCATCGGGAAGATGTCCTCGGAGGCATCGATCAGGATGGCCCGATCAACGGCGAAACGCTCCAGGATCTGTGCCCGATCGATGTGTTCGCATGTCCAGAACAGGCGGAAGGCCTGGGTCGGACGCAACTCCTCGCGCTTGATCAGGAGGTGGGCGAGCTTGCTCTCCTCTGCGGCCATGCCGACCAGGTGGTCGACTGTGGGCATGGCGAGGATGCAGGTCTTGTTGCGCAGCAGGCGTTCGATCACCGGCGTCTCGCCGGCCGCCGCCAGCGAGGCCGAAACCGTCGCCGACAGGCTCTCGCGATTGGCCAGCGCCAGACGGTGCTGCAACTTGCCGACCCGGGCGATCTCCATCATGTCGAAATCGGACAGGGCGAGGCAATCGGCAAGGATCGGCTCGGCGACCTCGAATTCATCGCAGGCCAGCGTCCGAAGCAGACGGCTGGGCGCGTCGGTCAGACCCGACAGGCGCTTGGCGCAGCGCTTGCGCAACTCGATATCGCTGGCCCGGATCACATCATACAACAGATCGCCGACGATCCAGCGCTCACGCGGGGTGATCCGGCTCGACGGCAGACCGACAATGTCGGCCAGCCTTTTGGCCAGCACCGCGCGGGTGCGCGTGGTGACGGGCTCGCTGAGCTCAAAGGGTTCGGCATTCGCCATGATGGGGCCTGTCAGATCCGGTCTGCCGGACAGGATGGGGCCTGCGCGTTAACGAATCGTGGTCGCAAGCCCGCGGGTCAGCCCCTGCCGATGATGGGCAGCTTGTCCCGATCCATCCAGACCAGCGCGGCCGAGATCGCACCGAAGACCATTGCCATGCCGAACAGCATGGGCGAGCGCTCATAGCCGCCATCGGCTGCAAAGGCGACCGGGGCGTTGATGCCCAGCCAGGGCGTGAGGTGGAAGACGATGGCGCCGGCAATGACGGCCAGCGACAGGGCCGCGCCGAAACCCTCGAAGCGCTTGAGAAAAACCCCGGCCAGCAGCAGCCCGGCAGCGAGGATTTCCAGCACACCGGTCAACATCCGCACCTGGGGTTCAAAGAAAGCCATGCCGGACGCGTTGGCGATATGGTCGAAAACCGCGTTGGCGGCACCGAATTTCTGCAACCCCATGAAGATCAGGAAGGCGGCGAGCAGCAGGCCGAAGCCGGGTTTGATGAATTTCATTATTCGCCTCATTTGACCCTGTTGCGGGTGTGGTTGATTTGCTTAAGGCCAACATGTTGCTAGACAAGGCGCAATACAAATCACGCCGGATCACAGAAACGGCGATCCTCCGTCCGCACGAGACCCGATCACACCTTGCCCGTCTTTCGCCCCCTTGCCGGCAATCGCAAGCTTCGCATGCCGCCTTTCGGTGCCTATCTGGTGCTGGTGGCCGGCTGGTTCTTCGGCTTCGGCCTGCAGACCACCCTGTTTCCCGGCGTCATCACCTTCACCCTGCAGGAAAGCCCGGAGCGGCTCGGACTGGCGCAGGCGGCGCTGACGGCACCGATGATGCTGCTGCTGCCCTTCGCCGGCGTCCTCGCCGAGCGCAAGGACCGGCGCGGCATTGTCTTCTACTTCTACATCTTTGCCGGATTGTCGGCGGGGGCGCTCGGCCTGATGCTGCTGACCGGTCACCTGACCTATTGGGTGATGGTCGGCTTTGCCCTGCTGATCGGCGTCGCCGGCGGCTTTGTCATGCCGGCCCGCGACAGCGCCATCAATCCGGTGGTCCGCATCTCGGCCCGGACCCGGCATGGCGGGATCGAGCTGCAGCGCGCTGTGGTGATGGCCTCGGCGGTCCAGTTCGGCGCCCAGATCGCCGGCATGGCGGTCGGCTATTTCGCGGCCTATACCGGCCCCGGCGCGCTGTTCCTGATGCAGGCGGCGGGCCTGTGCATTGGCGGCATCTCTGCCGCCTTCCTGCCGCGCCTGGGCTCCAAGCGCGACACCTCGACCGCCCATCCGATGGCCGACCTCGCCGATGGCGTGAAAGCGGTCTTCACCTCGCCGGTGCTGATGCCGATGACGCTGATCATGATTGCGCTGGGCATCCTGGTCGTCGGCGGCTCCTTCCTGGTGCTGATCCCGCTGATCATCCGCGAGAGCTATGGCGGCGGCTTCCCGGAGATTGCCAGCCTGATGGTCGCCTTCTGGGTCGGCGCCCTGGTCGCCAATGTGGCGCTGGTGAAATTCGGCCAGATCGAGCGTCCCGGACGCGCCCTGATCCTGGCCCAGGCGGTGACAGTGATGGCGACCGGGGCCTTCTATTTCCACCTGCCCTTCTGGTCGCTCTACCTGCTGGTCTTCGGCTGGGGGCTGGGTGCCGGCGTCGCCATCTCGCTGTCACGCTCGGTCGTGCAGGAACAGGCTCCGCCGGACAAGCTGGCGCGGGTCATGTCGGTCTACCAGCTCGGCCTTTTCGGCGGCATGCCCGCCGGCGCGGTCCTGATGGGCGTGGTCGTCGGTCAGCTCGGCCCCAATGTCTCGGCGCTGATCCCGATGTTCGGACTGGGTGCGGTGCTGTTGGTCATTTGCCTGACCACCCCCATATTGTCTGTGAGGCGCGGCCAGCCCCACGCCCTGCCTGCGCCCGACACCGCCGCCACGCCCCCCGCCACGCCGGAGTAACAACATGCCGCGACTGAGCGCCGCCGAAATCGAGGCCCTCAAGGCCAAGCTCGATCCGCACACCCATGCGATCGCCTTCGAGGAGGGCACCGAGCATGCCTTCAGTCATCCGTTCAACGCTGAAAAGCGCGACGGCCACTATCACTGCAAGGTCTGCGACACGCCGCTTTTCGCCTCGGACCACAAATATGACAGCGGATCCGGCTGGCCCTCTTTCTGGCAGCCGCTGGACAGCGACACGGTCGAGACCAAGACCGATTACAAGCTGCGCCTGCCGCGCACCGAGATCCATTGCGCCAATTGCGGCGCCCATCTGGGCCATGTCTTCGAGGACGGGCCGCAGCCGACCGGTCAGCGCTTTTGCACCAATGGCGGCGTGCTGGACTTCCAGCCCTCAGCCAGCGAAGAATAGACCGGTATCTTGAAAGGAATTTCATGCGTTATTTGCCGCTTGCCGGGCGTCTCGGTGCGGGCCTCCTCGGCCTCGCCCTTGCCGCCTGTAGCCAGGAGACTGCCATGACGACCGACACTTCGGCCGCCAACACCACAGCCGTGACCACGCACGGGGCGCTGATCACCCGCGCCCAGGACCTCGAAGCGCCGCGCGCCGAGCAGCGCCCGGTGACCATCGAACAGGTCGGCTTCACCCGGGTCGACGAGTATCAGTGGATCAAGGACGAGAACTGGCAGCAGGTGATGCGCGAGCCGGAGGTGCTGGACAGCGATGTCCGCGAGCTTCTGGACGCCGAGAACGCCTATCTCGACAGCGTCATGGCACCGACCGAGGCGCTGCAGGAGCGAATCTTCCAGGAGATCCGCGGCCGCATCAAGGAAGATGACAGCTCGGTGCCCGAGCGCGATGGCGATTTCGCCTACTACACCCGCTATCGCGAAGGCGGCCAGTATCCGGTCTTCGCCCGCCGTCCGGTCAATCCGGAAACCGGCGAGCCGATGGGTGATGAGGAAGTCCTGGTCGATGGTGACGCCGAAGCGGCGGATTTCGACTATCTCGACTTTTCCGACATGGAACACTCGCCCGACCATCGCTATGTCGCCTTCGGCGTCGATGTGCGCGGTTCGGAATATTACGAGATCCGGGTCAAGGATGTCGCCACCGGCGCCATCGTCGCAACCCTGACGGATGAAAGCTCGGGCGATTTCACCTGGGCCAATGACAGCGCCACCCTGTACTGGGTCTGGCGCGACGATAATGGCCGCTCCAAGCGCGTCTATCGCCAGCCGGCCAATGGCGGCCCGTCCGAGCTGATCTATGAAGAGCCCGATGACGGCTTCTTCGTTTCGGTCGGCCTCAGTGACAACAACAACCACATCGTCATCAATGCCGGCGGTCACACCTCCAACGAGATGCGCCTGATCGATGCCAATGATCCGGCCGCCGAGCCGGTGCTGATCGCGGCGCGCGAGGATGATGTCGAATACTATCTCACCGAAGCCTCGGACCGCTTCTACTTCCGCACCAATATCGACGGCGCGGTCGACTACAAGATCATGTCGGCCCCGCTCGACAATCCGGGCCGTGAGAACTGGGAAGAGTTTGTCCCGCACCGCCCCGGCACACTGATCAATGGCGTCATCGGCTTTGCCGACTGGCAGGTCCGCGTCGAGCGTGAGAACGCCCTGCCGCGTATCGTCGTGCACGAATACGCCACCGGTGAGGAATACAATATCGACTTCGACGAGGAGGCCTATTCGCTCGGCGCCTCGGCCGGATACGAGTTCGCCACCGACATTCTGCGTTTTTCCTATGAAAGCCCGTCAACGCCGGAAGAGACCTATGATTTCAACCTGCGCAGCCAGGAGCGCACGCTGCTGAAACGCCAGGAAGTGCCCTCTGGTCACAATCCGGAAGACTATGTCGTCCGCCGCATCATGGCGCCCGGCCATGATGGCGCCCAGATCCCGGTCACCATTCTCTACCACCGCGACACGCCGATCGATGGCAGCGCGCCGCTGATGCTCTATGGCTATGGCTCCTACGGGATCACCATTCCGGCCGCCTTCCGTGTCACGCCGCTATCGCTGGTCGATCGCGGCATGGTCTATGCCACCGCCCATATCCGCGGCGGCATGGCCAATGGTTATCAGTGGTATCTGGACGGCAAGCTGGAGCAGAAAATCAACACCTTCCGCGACTTCGTCTCGGCCGGTGAAGCCCTCGCCGAGCTTGGCTATACGTCCCGCGGCCAGATCGTCGCCTATGGCGGCTCGGCCGGTGGCCTGCTGGTCGGTGCCGCGATCAACCTGCAACCCGACCTGTTCGCCGGTGCCATCGCTGCCGTTCCCTTCGTCGACGTGATCAACACCATGTCGGATCCGGAACTGCCGCTGACGCCGCCGGAATGGCCGGAATGGGGCAATCCGATCGAGAGCGCCGACGATTATCAGACGATGATCGAATACTCGCCCTACGACCAGGTCCAGGAAATGGCCTATCCCCATGTCCTGGCCACGGGCGGCCTCACCGATCCGCGCGTCACCTATTGGGAGCCGACCAAATTCGTCGCACGCCTGCGCGATCGCCGTACCGATGACGGCCTCACCCTGTTGAAGATGAATATGGGCGCCGGCCATGGCGGCGCCTCAGGCCGCTTCGACAGTCTGCGCGAAACCGCCCTCAACTGGGCGTTTGCGCTGATGGTCGTCGGTCTGGCCGATGATGAGGTCGAGGCAATCGCGGCAGAGTAGCGACGGCGCGCGTGAGTGAAATGGGAAAAGCCCGGGCCTTGGCCCGGGCCTTTTTTTGTGCGTTTTCCCTTGCCGTTGTCATCCCTGATGGACGCCCGGCGAAGGCCGGGCGAAAGTCAGGGACCTATGTGATTGCGACCTGTTAGGTCCCCGTCCTGCGTCCGGCCTTCGCCGGACATCCGACGGGGATGACAAACGTTGGATGGGTTGCGTGGGGGGTACAGCCCCCCACGCCCCTTACTTACCCATCAAGCCGATAGTCCAGCCGTGTTGTGGCGCCGCGAAAGAGGATGGGCTCGCCATTCTCTATCTGCGGGTTGTAGCGCCAGCGGCTGACGGCGTTCAGTGTCGCCTGTTCGAAGGCGCGGCTGTCGCAGGTCATCGGCCGGATATTGGTGGCCTGACCTTGCGGCGTGATGTCGAAGATCACCGTGCAGCTGCCGGAATTGCCCCGGGAGGCCTCTCGCGCCGGGAAGACCGGCTCGATACGGACGATCGGCACGGGAGATCGATCCGGCGTGACCAGGCCACCTGTGTGGCTGATCTCCGTCGGCGCCACCGGCGGCAGGGCGTAGGTGACGCCATGGCCCGGATCGGTCGGCACCGCGCGATCCACCGGCAGGCGTTCAATCGGCGGCGGCGGTTCGACCGGCGGGATTTCGGTGATGTCGATGCGGACATCCAGTTCGGTGTCATCCGGAACGTCGTTGATCACGAAACGCGGCGTCTCGCCTTGCTCCACCCGCTCCACGCCCGGAACGGCGATCAGGTCTTTCATCATCAGGAAAAGTCCGATGGTGACCGCGCCGGCTATCGGCAGCACCATCGGTGTACGCAAGTGTTGGATCATGGCTGTCATTGAACAGGCCTCCCCACGGGCGCGTTCTGCATGGCCTCACAGAGGTATGCCCCAAGATCCGGCCAGGGGCCCGGCACCGTCCACCGGCGCCGGGTTGGCCGGTGCGGGTCGGCCTCACAACACGAGGCCTCGCCGCACTGTCAGCCTCGCCCCCGGTCGGGGCGGAAGCGGGGCGCAATCGCGGTCAATTGGGGCGATTGCGGGGTCATCGCTTGGCGTCTCAGGTCCGGTCCGCCTCGGGCAAACGATTGCCATGACGGTCGAACCAGGGCTCGCAGCGCGCCGGGATGTTCAGGATGCGGACGCCGTCACCGTCATACTCGTCCGGCGAGACAACAATCTGCCGGCGGGCCCGTTCGACCTCGATTTCGCAGTCCTCGATAGTGATCTGCCGCTCCAGCTCTGCGGCAGCAGCGAGGATGGCGCGCTTGCTGGCGATGAATTCGAGCCAGCCTTGTGCGCCGGCGCGGGAATACTCCCACTCCAGAGCCCGGTGAAAGGCCCGCGAGGCACCACCCAGATCGTCCTGTTCCATGCGCGCATTGCCGATATAGGTCCAGATATCGCCGGGCCGGGACAGGCCGCCGCGATTGAGGGCCTGCACGAAAATGGCTTCCGCCTCGGAAAAGCGACCGGCCTGGTAGAGCGCCTCGCCATAGGCCTCGAAATCGGTACCGGCGCCGGAGGTGGTGGCGACCCGTTCCAGCACCGGCATCGCCCGCTCCCACTCACGGGCATGACGCCACAGATTTGCCAGTAATTGCATGTTGGCGGTCGAGGCCTCCACCCGGCCGGCATTGAGCTCGCGCTCCAGCATCATCGCGCCGCCATAGGGATAGTCATACCAGGAGTAATACTGGGCCAGACGGACCAGTTCGGCGCTCGAGGTCAGCATGCCGTTCAGATACATGATCCGGTTGACCTCGAAGGCGTCGGCCTCGCGATCGAGCTGCGCCAGCAGGCTGGCATAGCTGGTCCAGTTGGCCTTTTCGGCCGGCCAGCGTGTGACCATCGCTTCCATCAGGGCAAGCTGGTCGGGCATCATCGCGAGTTGCTGGTAATAATAGAGCAAGAGCGAATAGGTCTGGCGGTCGGCCCCGTCGACCTCCTCCTCCTCGGCCCTTGCAAAGGCGAAGCGGGCATAGGGCAGGCCGCCCTCATGGTCCTCAACCCGGGCATGGGCCTGGGCCAGGCGCGCGGCCAGGTCGCGATTGAGCTGGACACCGCGGGCGATCGCCGCCTCGATCAGATTGATGCCACCCCGATAGTCATCAGCGACCATCAAAAGCTGGCCGGTATTGATGCGCAGGGCGTTGGCGTCGTCCTCGGGCAGGATCGCCAGGGCGATGGTCGACCGCCAGTCGCTGATCGCGCCGGCGAGATTGTCGAGCTCATAGCGGGCCCGGCCACGCTGACGCAGCAGGACGGCGCGCTCATAAGGGCTCAGCGAGCCATTGTCGATCATCTCGCTATAGCCGGCCTCAACCTCGCGCCAGCGTTCCTCGCCCTCCATCTCGATCAGCTCCAGCAACCGATTGCCGACCGAAGGCGACAGCACGCCCGGCGCGTCGTCCAGCTTCGCAGCATGTGCTGGTGTCAGTGTTACGCCGGACAGTACGACTGCCAACGCCAACACCATTGCAGGCGCAGCCTTGGCCACGCACTGCCAGGCGGCCGCAAGGGCCGTTCTGATTGAAGTCTCCATGTGCCTCTCCCCAATCCATGACGCGAACTCCCCAGCCCGGCATTACCGTCATGTCATGAAAGCTTCGGCGCGGTTCGCGGCGGGAATGGGGCGATTTGGGGTTGTTTTGATGGCCAAGCGATCCGGCGATTGCAATTCCGCCCTGCCCCAGAACGAAAAACGCCCCGGCTGGGAGGCCGGGGCGTTGATCGTGTCAGACCTGGACGACGGGATCAGCCGGCGTCGGTCTCGTTGGCTTCGGCTTCCGCTTCAGCGACTTCGCTGATCTGCTCGCCGTGGACATTGTAGAGGTCGGAGCAACGCTCCGGCACATCCACCACGATGCGGCCATTCTCATCGACATCACCCAGCAGGGTTGCCGTCTCCATCAGGTCACTGATCGAGAAGCGGCACTCGTCCTGACGGACCTGCTCGCGGATCCGAACACGGTCACGGGCAGCGCGCTGACGGTTGGTGATGAAAGTTGCCCAGCCATTGGCTGTCCGGCGCGAATACGGGTAGCGCGCGCCTTCGCGGAAAGCCGCCAGGGCGGACTCTTCGCGACCCAGCTCGGCCCGCACATTGCCCAGCAGCGTCCACGCATCACCCGGACGGTCAAGACCACCGCGGTTCAGAGCTTCGGTGAAGGCATCCTCGGCCTCGTCGAGCTGACGGCGCTGCCACAGGGCTTCGGCCAGCTTGAGGAAGTCGTCGCCATCGCCGGTCAGCTGGGCCAGCTGACGCAGGACCGGGATGGCCCGCTCCCACTCACGCGACTGGCGCCACATATTGGCGAGGAGGTTGAGGTTGTTGCGGGTCCGCTCGACAACACCGGCATTGAGCTCACGCTCGAGAATGACGGCGCCGCGATAGGGGTATTCGTAGAAGGAATAATACTGGGCCAGCGCCACGATCTCACGGCTCTCGGTGAGCATGCCGTTGATATACATGATCTTGTTGGCTTCAAACGCATCCTGCTCGCGACCCGTCTGGGCCAGCAGGGAGGCGTAGGAGCGCCAGTTATTCTTCTCGGTCGGCCAGCGTCCCACCATCTCTTCGATGATGCGGAACTGGTCCGGCACACGCTCGAGCTGCTGGTAGAAGAACAGCATCAGGGAATAGTCGCCACGCACCCGGTCAGACCGCGGCTGGGCATTCCAGAAACGTTCGGCCCAGACGACACCGTCACGGAAGCGTTCGGCCTGGGCGTAAGCCTGGGCCAGCATCCGCATGATGCGGGGATTGAGACCGTCATTTCCAAGAACAGCGACCGCGGCTTCAAGCGCCTGGATGCCGCTGGTGTAGTTCTCCTGGGAAATGTAGAGCTGACCGATATTGATACGCAGGTCAGCAATTTCCTGCGGCAGCATGGCGCCGGTGCCGATCGCCGCTTCCCAATCCTGGATCGCGCGCGTTACCTGGTCCATCTCGTAATAGGCACGGCCCCGCATCTGCAGCGAAATCATGCTCTCATACGGGTTGATGCTGGAATTGCCCAAGGCCCGGGTCAGGGCCGTGATCGACTCCTGGAACTGGCCATTGGCCTGGAACTCCTGCGCTTCCAGCACGATCTGACCGATCGCCGCCGAGAACACACGCTCGGCCTGGTTCTGCTCGGAGTCTTCCTCGTTATTGTTGTTCCGCCGGCGCTGGGCATCGGCGTCGGTAATCATCACCCCGGCCATGGTCACGGCGAGGGCGAGTGTCGCGACAGAGCGCAGCAGGCCCGATGTATCGAAACCGTTGAAACGGATCATCGATGGCTCCTTCATACCGGCCCCAACTCCCCGGGGTCGGCTTTCCAAAAACTCACGGGGATGCGGACCGCTTGGGTCCTGGTTCATCCCTGGCGACGGTTCAGCCCAGGCGGCCGGTGGGGCGCGGCAGACCTGCGGTCCGCCGCGCCCGTATCACTATTCGGCCAGTCGGAAGTCGAAGCGGGTTTCCACGCCACGGCGGGCGACAGGAACACCGTTCTCGACTTTCGGGTTGTACCGCCAACGTTCGACAGCCCGGGTCGATGCGCGCTCGAAGAAAGAGCTGTCGCACCGATAGATGTCGATATTGGTCGGCGTACCGTCCGGCGTCACGTCGAAGCGGACATAACAGCTGCCCTCAATCCCACGTTCCGCAGCGCGGAGCGGGTATTGCGGCTCGATCCGGACCAGCGGCTGGGCATCACGGTCAGAGACCGAGAAGCTGACGCTGTCCGAGTTCAGCTGAGGCGCTTCGAAGTCAGGAATGGCACCCATGACGGTGGCCAGACCTTCTGACGGCTGCTCGGCACGCTGCCGCTCGATCTGCGGCGGCGGGGGTGGCGGGTCAACCTGTTGCACATCATCGATCGTGGTGTCGCGGACACGGGCTTCCACCTCGGCCACTTCATCATTGATCGAGAAGGTGACGTCATCGATCTCTTCGGGCTGATCAACCTGATCAACCTTGATGAGATCCTGCATCACATAGAACAGGAACACCGTGACGATGGCCGCAACCGGAACGCCGATAACGAGACGTATGAAACTTCCCATTTTCTTTCCTCCCGCTACTGCAACGTCGAAATCTTCACTTCGACTTCCATCTCCGAAAGGAGCTCCTGGACGTCGAGGATCAGACCGATATTGGCACCTTCATCACCCTGGATCATGGCCTTGCCCAGCGGGTTCTCTTGCAGCAATTGCTCGATAACCCCGCGGAGTTCGTTCATTTCATAGACCCGGCGGTTCACCCAGATCTCGTTGTCCGCGGTTACGGCAACAAGCATGGACGGGTTCTCGTCATCTTCGGTCACGGCGTCGGGGCGGGTGGTATCCACGCCCGGCTCCTTGATGAAGACAGAGGTGACGATAAAGAAGATCAGGAGGATGAAGACGACGTCCAGCATGGGCGTCATGTTCAGCTCGACATCTTCCTCGTCGGTATTCACGCGGCTTGCACGTCTAGCCATGTCTACCTCCCCTATCCGTCGGTCTGACGCTGGATTGAAACCGGCACGCCATTGGCACCCATTTCATCCCAGATCTGAACGATGATGCCGTGATGGGCTTCGTCATAGACCTCGAGGAGGACTGCGGAGTTCGGCTCTTCCGCCCGGAAGCGGTTGACGGCCGAAAGCACGCGGTCGACATCGGTGCGGACCTGGTTGACGAAAATCTCGTTATCCCCGTCCACCTGGATGACGATCGGCGGAGCCGCGTCAGGTGGCGGATCATTCGGATTGTCCTGCGGCGGTCGCATGTCGATGCCTTCTTCCGACAGGAAGGTGGCGGTGACGATGAAGAAGATGAGCAGGATGAACACGATGTCGAGCATCGGCGTCATGTTCACTTCGGCCTGGTCATCCTGGTGTTTTTGGCGACGCCTCATTCCACTGCCCCCTCACCAATCTCGAGCTCATCGGCAAGCTTCGACACGCGACGCTTGGCGAGGATTTCGATCTGGTTGGCGAAGATGAGCCCCGAAAGGGACGCCACCATGCCAGCCATGGTCGGGATCGTGGCCCGGGACACACCGGCCGACATGGCCTGGGCGTCCGAGGAACCCGAAATCGACATGACGTCAAAAACCGAGACCATGCCGGTCACTGTTCCCAACAGTCCGAAGAGCGGCGCGACAGCGACGAGGGTTTTCACCAGCTCGACATTCTGATCGCAACGCGATTTGACCTCCGAGATGAGTTGGTCGCGGATGGCGTGGGCATACCAGCTGTTCCGGTCTGCCCGCGCATTCCACTCCCTCTTCGCCGATTTCGCAAAGCCCTCATGGGCCATGTAGAAATAGGCGAAGCGCTCGAGGATAAAGGCCCACATCACAAATGTTGTTGCCATGATGACAACCAGGACGGGGCCCCCGCGCTCGAGGAACTCCTGAAGGCCGGTTTGTACGGCCTGGAAATCCATAACGCTTCCTCCGATTAGCCTTGTGCGCGTTCTTCAGCGTGGCGGGCAATCATGCCTGCCGCCTGCTCTTCGAGCACCTGCTGAACGCCGCGCGCGAAGCTTTGCGCGAAGCTGTGGATGAACAGAAGCGGGATCGCCGCGATCAGACCCAGAACCGTGGTCATCAGGGCTTCGGAGATACCACCGGCCATGATGCGCGGATCGCCCGTACCGAACAGGGTGATCTGGGTGAAGGTCTTGATCATACCGGTAACGGTACCGAGCAAACCCAGCAGCGGTGCGATACCGGCAGCCAGCTTGAGGAAGTTGAGACCGAATTCGAGCTTCGGCGTCTCCTGCAGGATGGCTTCGTCGAGCTTGAGTTCCATGGTCTCGACGTCTTTGTCCTTGGCGCTTTCATAGGCCAGCATGACGCGGCCCAGCGGGTTGCCCTTGGAACCGGACGACTTGCGCTTCTGACCACCGACGGCAGCCTGGGTCATCAGCAGCGAGATCATGCGGAAGATACCGAACAGGGCGGAGATGATCAGCAGGCCGATGATGACCTTACCGACATTGCCCGACTGCTCGATACGCTCATTGAGGTCCGGAACGTCCTTGTAGATGTTCAGGAGCGCGCCACGCGACGGATCAACAACACCTTCGACGATCTCACCCGGGTTCGCATTGAACAGGGCAGATGCGGCGCCGATGAAGTTGGCCGGCGGCTGGGCCGCCATGTCGGTCAGCGAATAGGCACCGGTGTTCTCGCTCTGGCTCCAGAGCGCGAAACGCTGGTTGTTGTTGTAGTTGGTGAAGGCAACAAACGGACCGACACGGGTGATCGGCACGGCTTCGCCGTCGCCCAGACCGGTGACACGACCATTGAAGGTCACGACCTGCTGCTGCTGGATCATCTCTTCGATGACACGGCGCGGAATGAAGTCGAGTTCCGCACGGGTCGGCAGGGTCCGCGAGTTGGACAGGGTTTCCAGCGCATCGGCACGGCCCGGGAACTGACCCGAGATCACCGACTGGTCGATGATGGCGGCAAATTCGCCGGCCGCCTGACGGGCGGCACCGAACAGCTCACCGAACGCACCCTGGCGCTGGCGCAGCTCGGCATCGAGTTCGTCAATGCGGATCTGGTTGTTCTCGAAGTCAGCGGACAGCTGGGTCGCCTGACGCTCGAGCGAGGCCAGCGTACCGCGTGCGGTGTTCAGCTGGGCCTGCTGGGTGTTGGTGGAGGACTGGAACTCACGCAGGCGGGCCGCATTGTCGGCGCTCGCTTCACGGGCGTCGGAACGCACGCGGTTGAGGAGTTCGTTGAGGGAACCGGCGGGCTGGGTCTGGGCCACAGCACCGGCGGAAAGAGCCACGCCAAGAGAAACGGCAGCGGCGAGCATCTTCATTGTGGTTTTCATCTTAACTCTCCGTTCCAAGCCGTTACTGGGCGACCTGCGGGCCAGGCAGCGGCACGAGGAAGATCGACGGCGTCGTCACTTCGTCGGCGATGCGGATGGCACGCGTCACATTGGCAAGGTAGCTGTTCGGCAGGGCTTCCCAGTCAGACGAACCGTTGTGCAGGATCGTCATGGAGTTGTCCGGGTAGCGGCGGATCATCGCGACGCGACCGATCTGCAGGACTTTCACCTGAACCGGAATGCCGTCTTCCAGCACTTCCTCGTCATACGCGTTCACACCGCGGCCGTAGGAGGCTTCGATATCATAGGCGTTGAGGATGACGCGGTAGCGTTCAGCCGGGGAGATGTTCGGATTGTCGATCAGCTCGTAGAGGCGCTCGATGCGGGCCAGACGGCCAGCTTCGCCTTCGAGGCGGAACGGCAGGTCGAGCGTCACGAACTCCTCGAGGAGCACGACCATTTCGCGCATCATCGGCGCGAGATCACGCTCGATATTGTCAACGCGACCGATCTGCTGCTCGAGCGATGCGATCTCGTTTTCCTGCGAGCGGAGGAAAACCTGCTGCTGTTCGACGAACAGGCGCTGCGACTCGATCTGCTCGAGCAGTGCGCGATATTCCAGTTCGATATCCGTCCGCTGGTCGTCCAGCTGTTCGATGCGCGTCTGGGTCTGAGCCCCGTTCGCCGTATCACCACGCGCGACTTCGAGCGTTTGGTTCAGCTGCGCAACGGCGGCCCCCCCAAAGGCGCCCGCCGCCACAGTCGCCATAAGCGACGCGCGAACCAAATTCTTCAAGTTCACCATTTCTCGCCTCACAATGGTCTATGCGGGTTTGTCCCGTAAGACTCCCCGCCCCAAAAAAACTTCGATGCTGAGCCAGCAAAACCTGCTGACCTGGCCCCCTACTCCTGGTTCAAGCGGCCTAGCCAAGCCACCGATATCAGCGGCTTAACGTCCCAAGTCTGCACGAGTGGTTACCGCAACTGCGGTTCACCCGGTCCGTGACGGTTTCCCCGTCATCTCGTCGGCACAGAAGCGCCGCTTGAAAATCCGTTGAACGCTAACACCAGCGTTACACTACGATCAATACATCTTTGTGGCTGGAATGCGGCCCGAACTGATAACAATAAGGCGAGATTCGCCTCTCACGATCATCCCCTGACCGCAGTTCGCGCAAGGATAGCAATGCCAGCCCCATGAAGTTGCGTTCAAATACCGCCCGTCACGCCAGGTTCACGCCCCGCCGGTCGGCCCTCACAATCAGGTGATCAGCCCATCGGGACACGCGGACATCACCCGCTCGCGCGCCGCAACGGCCAGCTGACCGATTCTCGCCAACGGATTTCGGTCTCATCACGGGATTGAGGGCATGGAGCAGATCGCGACTGGCGCCGCAGAGCACCTGCGATCACCGGGTCCGCCGGGTATTTCTGGAAAAGATGGCTGGGGCGCCAGGATTCGAACCTGGGAATGCCGATACCAAAAACCGGTGCCTTACCACTTGGCGACGCCCCAACCGGAGCCGTCTAAGACGGCGAGCGGCGTAAATACATAACCCCTGAGAGGGATGCAACGGCCCTGTGCGGTTCATCTCAGTTCAACCCGCAGATTTTGCAGTTGCCGGCTCGCGGCCGGGCCCTGCCCGCCTGCCTCCGCGGGGCTGACAGGCGGCCAGCCTGCGCCTCACTGCGCACGCCTGCCTTTGCCGCGTTGCACGGCACAGAAGAGTTGGCTATAAGCCGCGCCTCGGTTCGGAGTATAGCTCAGCCTGGTAGAGCACCGTCTTCGGGAGGCGGGGGTCGCAAGTTCGAATCTTGCTACTCCGACCATTCCTTTCCCGCCTCATGATTCCCGTCATTTCGACGTCGGGGCCGCGATCATTCACGGTACCCGGGATCATGCGACTGCACATCCCTCGACCCATTCGCGCCAACGCCCTACATAATGACCCAAACAGGACCGCAACTTGCAGGGCCTGCCACATGTCATGAAAGCGCGGGGCGAAAGGGCTCTTATGAAACAGTTCTGGATTACATTCTTCGGGTCGATTGTCGGCGTGGTCGTCGGATCCATCCTGACCCTGGTACTCGGCCTCTTTCTCGTCTTTGCCACGATCGGTGCGCTGGTCGAAGGCGCCCAGACAGAGACCGCCCTGCCCCAGACCGCCATGGTGCTGGAACTGGACCTGCGCGATGGTCGCCTGGACAGCCCGTCACGCTCGCCCTTCGGTTTTGCCGAACCGCTGTCCACCGTCGAAGTCGTCCGCACGCTCGAGCGTGCCGAAACCGACAACCGGGTTGCCGGCCTGTTCATCCGGGCCAATGAATTCGGCATGTCGCCGGGCGCTGCGGAAGAATTGCGCGGCGCGATCGAGGATTTCCGCGCCGCCGGCAAATTCGTCATCACCCATGCCCAGGGCTTTGAAGGCACCAGCGTGACCGGCTATTTCGCCGTTTCCGGTTCCGACCAGATCTGGCTGCAGGACACGACCAGCTTCACGGCTGCCGGCCTGGCCTCCGAAACCATGTTCCTGGGCGGCCTGTTCGCCCATTTCGACGCGGTCCCGCAATTCGAGCAATTCCACGAATACAAGGGCGCCGCCAACACCTACACCCAAAGCGACTTCACCGAGGCGCACCGCGAAGCGACCGAATCATTCCTGGGTTCGATCTATGACACTGCGGTTCTCCGAATCGCCGAAGACCGCGGCCTCGAAGAATCTGCCCTGCGTGCGATGTTCGAATCAGCCCCGCATACGGCCGAGGAAGCCCAGTCACTGGGCCTGATCGACCAGCTCGGCCAGGTCGTTGAAGCCCGCGAAGCCGTGCGCGGCCGACTGGGTGGCGAGGCCAGCTTTGTCGAGATCGCCCAATACCACGCCCAATCGGCTCCGGCCTGGAGCAATGGTCCGGTCATCGCCCTGATCGAGGGCCAGGGCGCCATTGTCACCGGCAATCCCACGGGCAGCCCGTTCGGTGGTGAGGAAATGATCGGCGGCGACTTCATGTCCGAAGCCATCCTGGCCGCTGCCGACGATGCCTCGGTCCGTGCCATCGTGATCCGCGTTGATTCGCCGGGCGGGTCGGCGATTGCCTCGGACCAGGTCTGGCATGCCATCATCCGGGCCCGCGAAGCCGGCAAGCCGGTCGTCGTGTCGATGGCCTCGATGGCCGCATCGGGCGGCTATTATATCGCGGCGCCGGCCGATTATGTGCTGGCTCACGAGACCACGCTGACCGGTTCGATCGGCGTGCTCGGCGGCAAGATCGTGCTCGATGGCACATTCGACCTGGTGGGCCTGAACGCCGAGACCATCGCGGTCGGCGGCGAATACGCCACCGCCTTCTCGGGTCAGCAGGAATGGACCGACAGCCAGCGCGCGGCCTATCGCTCGCAGATGTCGGATATCTATGACGACTTTACCCAGCGCGTGGCCGATGGTCGTGACCTGCCGCTGGAACGGGTGCTGGAAATCGCCCGCGGCCGCGTCTGGACCGGGGCCCAGGCTCTGGATCTGGGTCTGGTCGACGAGATCGGTGGCCTGCGCGATGCCATTGGCGCCGCCCGCCAGTTCGCCGGCATCGACGCCGACCAACGCATCCGCCTGCGTCGCTTCCCGGCCGAGCGTTCGCCGATGGAGGCCTTCCAGGAACTGTTCGGTGTTTCAGCCGAAACGGCCCAGTCAGCGGCTCGCCTGAATGCACTGATGGACATGCCGGAAGTGCGCGCTGCCCTGCAGGCCCGCCAGGAGATGAACCAGCCCGGCATCCAGATGCGCTCCAGCACCGCCGTGCCGAACTGATACGCGGTCACAGCCGAAACGGAAAAGGGCCCGCACCAGCGGGCCCTTTTTTGTCTCGAAGGGACGAATCAAACCCCGTCCCGAACCCGCCAACTCAGGTGGTCATGACACTCACAATGAGCAGACCCAGCAAGGCGAAACTCAACAGGATCAAATAGGCAAAATCGAGCGCGACCAGACGCAGGATCGAACTGAAGCGACCATGCGAGTAGACCGTCCTGTGCAGGCGGTAGAGATACCAGTTCGACCAGACCAGCCCGATCATCACCGCAATCCAGCCCGGGATGACATGCGCCGCCAGTGACAGGCCGGTGATCAGGAAGAACATGAAGGCGTGGAAGTGCAGCGACACCACAAGGTGGTCGTAGAAGAAATAGCCCTTTTTGTAGAAGTGCATGGCCGCCAGCATCAGCGCATAGAGCGGCAGCAGGCAGAACATCATGGTCGGCGCCCAGCGCTGCATCTCCGCCGCCAGGGTCGCACCGCCGCTATCGATGATGCGGTCGGCCCGATCGGCCAGGTCACGACGGACCGGCAGGGGTAGCTCATCCAGCCCGTTGGGATCGACCATCACGCCATCTCCGACAACGACCGGCCCGTCCTCGCCCGCGTCTTCGCCGGCAGTCTCTGCGGGAAAGTCCTCGGGCAGGAGCGCCTGGCGGAAGGAGCGTTTGATCTCGTCGCGATTGACCTGCCCCTGCATCGTCCGGACTTCCGGTGGCAGGTCCGGCGGGGATTGCGCCTGATCGATTCCGGCTTCGGTCATGCGGACAATTTCGGCGCGCTGTTCCGGCGATATTCCGGCTTCGGCCAACTGTGCGTCCAGGTTGGTCAGGTTCGCCTCGACACTGGCGACGTCTTCCGGGTCAATCGTGGCCGGGGTGTCGTCTCCGCCGCCAATACCGTCAAAGGCAAAGACAAGCAGGAAGAAGAGCACGCTGGCCGTCAGATAGAGACGGAAGGGCATGACATAGCGGGCGCGCACACCGCTGAGATAGTTCTGGGTGATCTTGCCGGGCTTGAACATGAGCGGCGGAAGCGTTCGCCACAAACGGCCTTCGAGGCCGAAAAGCCCGTCGAGAATGTCGGTCAGCAAATCCCAGATCGGCCGGTGATAGGTGTCGGCTGTCTGGCCGCAACTGTGACAGACCGGGCCGGACAGCTGGGTCGAGCAATTGGAGCAGGCGCCGGCCGGTGTCGGTGCCTGGAAGACAGAATACCGTTCGCGCTTCTTGCGCCTGGAAGCCTGGATCGCGTCGCCGAGCTCGCCGGCGGCGCTTCCGGCCACCACCGCATCACTGATTGGATCACTACCGGTCATGAAAAAGCCCTGCCCCCTGGCGTTGTGCGAACACAAGCTAGGTCGGCAGGGCCTCTTCTGACAAGCGCGTCAGCCTTATTCGGCTGAGTTGCCACCGTCTTCCAGGTCCGCAAAGCACAGATATCGCGAGCGGTGGATATTGGTGAGATTGTCTTCCCAGCCGGTGACACGCGGGTTCACCAGGCTCTTGTTGACGTAGAAGACGATCGGGATGATCGGCATGTCGTCGATCAACATCTGCTCGGCATCGGCCATCATCCGACCGCGCAATTCCTGGTTCAGCTCGCGATTGGCCTCGGTGACCAGGCTGTCGAACTCCGGATTGTTGTAGCGGGCATAATTCATCGGCACCGAGCGGTATTCGCCGAGGAAGAGGAAGTTGTAGGGATCGTTGTAATCGGCGATCCAGCCACCATCGGCGACCTCGAAATCCGAGGCCCGCAAATTGTCGTAGTGGATCTGGGTGTCGTTGACGATCAGTTCCGGCTGGACCCATTCGGCAATCGCCGACCAGTCATTCTGGACCACCGGGGCAATCCGCGGATTATCGCCCGTGGCGCGGTAGGTGTATTCGAACTCGAACGGGTTGTCGGGACCGTAACCGGCTGCTTCCAGCAGGGCCCGTGCATTTTCACGACGCTGCTCGACAGGAATGTCGGCCCACTCGGCCTCGACACCGCCCGGATAGTTGGCCACACCCGGCGGGATCATCGAATAGGCCGGGACCTGACCGGCCCGCAGGATCTCGTTGGCGATGAAATTGCGGTCGATGGCCATGCCCAGCGCGTTGCGGACATTGGGATCATCGAACTGTTCAAGCGTCGTGTTCACCGAGAAATAGATCGTGCCCATGAAAGGGTGGACGCGAACATAGTCGGGAATCTCGCGGCGCAGGAATTCCATCTGCTGGCCGGGGAATTCCATGTTCAGGTCGAGCTCGCCATTGCGGACCCGGCGACCGGCTGCCGAATTGTCGACGGTCGGATAGAAGAAGACATCGTCGATACAGACATTTTCGTTGTCGTAAAAACTCTCGTTGCGCACGAGATGGACGTAGAAATTGGTCCGCCAGTCTTCCAGCGTATAGGCACCGTTGGACACCATATTGCCCGGGCGCACCCATTCGTCGCCATAGACCTCGACCACATGCTGCGGCAGCGGGAAGGTCGTGTAGTGGGTCAGCAGACCCGGCAGATAAGGCGCCGGATTGACCAGCTGGACTTCCAGGGTCAGGTCATCAATGGCGCGAACACCGATCGAGGACGGATCGGCAGCACCCGTGGCGGCTTCCTCGACACCGGCAATCGGATACAGCAAGGACACATATTGCGCGCCCGTGGTCGGGGTTGCGATGCGCTGCCAGGCGAAGACGAAATCACTCGCCTTGACCGGCTCGCCATCGGACCAGACCGCCTCGCGCAGGGAGAAGGTCCAGGTCAGGCCATCCTCGGAGACTTCCCAGCTTTCCGCCATGCCCGGGACCGGCGCACCGTCCGGATCATCGGTGAAGAGGCCCAGGAACATATCGCCAATAATGTTGTTTTCCCAGGTGCCGGACGCCTTGTGCGGGTCCAGCGAGAGCGGTTCCGCATTATTGCCCCGGTTCAGGACAGTCCGGTCGGAATCGGCGGCGTCATTGGCACCACAACTGACCAGGGCCAGCGCCGAGGCAGACATGAGGACGGTATTGAAAATCTTTGTGCGGATCACGGTTTCGGTCTCCCCTCCGAAGCAGCACGACGAGTCACTGACCGATGTTCTATCTGAACATCATCGGCCGGTCGACAGTGGCCGACCGGTCGCGCATAGTCGATCAAGTTGTCAGATTTACACGAGTGACCATGAACGCGCGATTACTGATTCTTCTCCCCGCCGCCCTGATCTCAGCTCCGGTGTTCGCCCAGGGTGACAGCTCACCGCTGGACCCGTTGTTCACCTGCCGCGACATTGTCGATGACAGCGCCCGCCTGGCCTGTCTGGACGCGGCCGTCGACGCCCTGCGCGGCGAGACCGAACGCGGCGATGTGGTCGCGGTGGACCGAGAGCAGATCGAAGCCGCCGAGGAGGCCACTTACGGGTTGAGCATCCCGCAACTCCGCCTGCCGGGCCTGTCCCTGCCCGGCGGGGGCGACGATGTCGAGCTGGCGGCCCTGGAAGCCGAATCCGCATCACCGGACCGGACAATCGTCCGTGATGACAGCGGCCAGATCGAACGGATCGAGGGATTGCGGGTGCTCGAGATCTCCGAGAACCGTTCCGGCGACCTGATCGTCCGCTTGGCCAATGGCCAGGTCTGGCGCCAGACCGACAACACCCATGTCCAGCTGTCGCGCCGCCGCGGCGTCACCGAATACACCGCCACCATCTCCAACGGAGCCCTGGGCTCCCATTTCATGCGCCTGGACAATGGCGGCCGCCGTTTCCGGGCCGAACGTGTCGAGTAACCAATCGAGGGTCTCATGACAGTCTCACGTCACGCGGTTATCGCCGCGCTTCTACTCACCACCGCCATGCCCGCCAGCGCCTACGGCCTGCAGGGCGACGATGCGGTGGACGGCATCCTGGCCTGTCGCGGCGTCACCGAGACCGCCGCCCGGCTGGCCTGTTTTGACAGCGCCGCCGAACGCCTCGCCGGCGACCGCGACAGCGGCGAGCTGATAACGGTGACACGCAATGATGTCGCCGCTGTTGAAGGTGACAGTTTCGGCTTTTCCATGCCGTCCCTGCCGCGGCTTCGCCTGCCCCGCCTGACAATGGCTGCGGCCGACCGCCAGCACGATGCCCTCGCCGGTGCCGACATGGTCGACCGGACGGATAGCGCCCCCGCCGCTGTCGCCGATGCCACCCCACCGGCGACCGCCCAGGCACCGACCGCCACGCCGACGCCAGCTCCCGCCGCAACGGCAACAGCCCAGGCACCGGCCGCCGCCGCAGCCACCGAGAGCTCCGTCGCCATTACCGAGCGCACCGATGACGGTGAGGTCTTCCGGGTCGAGATGCAGATCGAACGCACGCGCACCGTCGGCTACAACACCACAGTCTTCTACATGACCAACGGCCAGGTCTGGCGTCAGACCGACACTGACCGGGTCCGCGTCCCGCGAGGCGACAACCTGATCGCCGAGATCCGCCGCGGCGCGATGACCAGCTACCTGCTGCGCATCAACGGCCGTGGCCGGGCCATCCGCGTCGAGCGCGAACGCTAGGGCGAATACACAGGGCAAATTGAAAGGCCGTCGGAGCGATCCGGCGGCCTTTCTTTTTTGTGTGCCTACCCAATGATTGTCATCCCTGATGGACGCCCCGCGCAGGCGGGGCGAAAGTCAGGGACCTAGCTGGTGGCGACCACATGGGTCCCCGCCCTGCGTCCGGCCTTCGCCGGACATCCCGCGGGGATGACAAAAGAGCGTAAGGGCCCTTTGATATCGCTGTCCGGCGCGCCTACCGGTCCTTCGGATCGATCGCGTCGCGCAGGCCGTCGCCGATGAAGTTGAGGCAGAACAGGGTCACCATCATGGTCACGGCCGGTCCGATCAGCGTCCAGGGGGCCGGCTCCATGTCCTGGGCGCCGGCCGAGATCAGGCGGCCGAGCGAGGTCAGCGGCTCCTGCACGCCCAGTCCGAGGAAGCTGAGGAAGCTTTCGGCCAGGATCACGACCGGGATCATCAGCGTGACATAGACCACGACCGGGCCGAGCACGTTGGGGATGATGTGGCGCTGGATGATGTTGGGGCGCGAGACGCCGGCCGCATGGGCCGCTTCGACGAATTCCATGCCTTTCAGGGCAATGGTCTGGCCGCGCACAATCCGCGCCATGGTCAGCCATTCGACCGCGCCGATGGCGACGAAGATGAGGACGATATTGCGCCCGAAGGTGACCATCAGGATGATCACGAAGAAGATGAAGGGCAGCGAGTAGAGGATGTCGACGAAGCGCATCATCAGCTGGTCGACGCGGCCACCGATGAAGCCCGCCGTCGCGCCCCAGGTCACACCGATCACCAGCGACACGAAGGTCGCCACAATGCCGACCATCAACGACACGCCCAGCCCGACCAGGATGCGCGCGACCATGTCGCGGCCCTGGGCGTCGGTGCCGAGGATGTGCAGGTTTTCCATGGTCGGCCCGATCCACACGCGGTCACGGTAGATGGTGTCGTAGTCATGCACCCAGAGCAGCTGGCCAACCGTGGCCAGGAAGACCAGGATACCCAGAACAATCATCGACACGACGGCAGCGCGGTTGCGCATCAGGCGCGCGCGCGCATCATCCCAGAGCGAACGGCCCTGGACGGCGGCTTTCTCGAGCAGCTCGGCCTTTTCCTTGGGAGTGGTGAGCATGGTCATGACTCGTACTTCACCTTCGGATTGAGCACGCCGTACAGAAGGTCAGCGAGCAGGTTCAAAACGATGATCAGGGTCGCATAGACGATGACCACGCCCATCACGACGGTGTAGTCGCGCTGCAGGGCGGCATCGACGAAATGCTTGCCGATGCCCGGCAGCTGGAAGACCCGCTCGATCACCAGCGAGCCGGAAATCACCGCTGCCGAAGCCGGTCCGAGATAGGAGACCAGCGGCAGGATGGCCGAGCGCAGGGCGTGGCGAATGATGACAGCCGGCGCCGACAGGCCCTTGGCCCGGGCGGTGCGGATATAGTTGGAGCGCACAACCTCGATCATCGAGGCGCGCATCAGGCGGGCAATGATGGCGATCTGCGGCAGGGCCAGCGTGATCACCGGCAGGATCAGCCGGTCCGGCGTCATGCCGTATCGCGGATCGAGGCCGCCGGTCGGCACCCATCCCATATAGAGACCGAAGACCAGTGCCAGGATGGGCCCCATGACAAAGGGCGGGATGGATATCCCGACCATGGCAAAGGTCATGACCGAGAAATCCGTGCCGGAATTCTGTTTCAGCGCGGCAATCGATCCGAGCAGGGTTCCAAGTCCGATCGCCAGCAGCATCGAGAACAGGCCGATGGTGGCAGAAACCGGGAAGCCTTCCGCGATGATCTCGGCGACATTCTTGTCGCGCAGCTTCAACGACGGTCCGAGATCCCCCTGGAAGAGGTTCCCCATATAGTCGAAATACTGAAAAATCAGCGGCTTATCGAGACCATAACGGGCCTCGATAAGCTGGCGCGTCTCTTCCGGCATCGGACGTTCGAGATCGAACGGTCCGCCCGGAGCGACACGCATCATGAAAAAGGCGACCGTGATGATCACCAGAATCGTCGGGATGGCGACGCTGAAGCGTCTGAGTACAAATCCAAGCATAAATTGTTCGGCTCAGTCCAAGGTTCGCGCAGTTTCAATGCGAGGCGCGTGATGTCAATGAAGGGTCTGTTGCTGTAATGCAGCATCATCCGCAGCCAGCGGGGGCAAGGGGGCCGTCCGCGACAGTGTAGGCTCAACTGTCGCCTCACTGATAAAAATCTGGGTCATGATCAGCGCCAGCATGAGCCAGCCCAGCCGCAAGATGCGCTTGCCTAGAAATCGACCGGCGTTCACATTCCCCTCCCGTGACCAAGACGACACACCCCGGTTACGCAAAATCCGCGCCGCCCGTGATATCGAGTGAATTGCATGTGTCCGGCGAATGCCTAGGATGCGGCACGGTTTCGAGCAGAAAGGCCTATCCATGCACAGTGCGCTGTGGTGGCGAGATTTCGAGTTCCAGGACGGTGTCGTCACCGTCAAGAAGACGGGTGCCCGCCTTCCGCTCAAACTGGGACTGATCGGCGAGGTCCTGTCCTGGTTTCCGTTCTACTTCATCGTCGAGGGCTGGCGCATCAAGTCAGCCTTGCGGACCGACGGGCCGAAAATCTGGTTCGCGCCGGACCGGCCGCGCCCCTGGTATCTGATCTGGTCCGTGCTGCACGCCGCCGGCGCGCGCATCGCCCGTCAGCCCAGCGAGGCCGATGCGGTGTTCGTGTTCGACGACTCGACCACCTGCCAGCCCTGCCATGTTCCACCGGGCGCGCGGGTCATCAATCGCGACTGCCAGAGTATCGAAAAAAGCCATGTGGCGCAGGTGTTCGAGCAATCCTTCGGCTATTCCCTGTCGGTCGATCCGACAACATGGACCGGCGCCATGGTAGAGAAGTCCGAACTCAACGGCGCCCATGACGGACGCGTGATCCAGGGCCCGATCGAGGCCGCCCGTCCCGGCCGGGTCTACCAGCGGGTGATCGACAACACCGTTCCGGGCGGCATGGTCGAGGACCTGCGCTGCGCCACCATGGACGGCCACATCCCCCTCGTCATCCGCAAGCGCCGCAAGCTCGCGACCCGCTTTTCCAATTCCAATGACGAGATCGAATGCGCCGAGACCAATGACGTCTTCACCGCCCGCGAGCGCGAACAGCTGGCCGCCTTCACCCGCGCCATGGGACTGGACTGGGGTGGACTGGACGTGCTTCGCAATCGCGACGACGGACGGCTCTATGTCGTGGATGTGAACAAAACTGATATGGGTCCGCCGGTCGCGATGCAGTTGGATGACAAGATCAAAGTCACCAGACGGCTTGCCGCGGCATTTCTGGAATTCCTCGGCCATCCCAAACCGGAACCGATCAAGCAAGTCTCATGAGTTCAATTCCATTCGTACGCGATTTCGACTTCGAATACGGGCGTTGTGACACGCTCTCCCCGCTGATCCGGCGCGTCGTGGCGCCCAATCCAGGCCCCTTCACCTATACCGGCACCGGCGTCTACATCATCGGCCATGGCTCGGTCGCCGTGATCGACCCGGGCCCGGTCGACCCGGTCCATATCGAGGCGCTCGACGCGGCACTGGATGGCGAAACGGTCAGCCATGTCTTCGTCACTCACCATCATCTCGACCATTCCCCCCTCGCCCATCCGCTGGCCGAGCGCCATGGCGCGAAGGTCTATGGCTTCGGACCCCAACAGACGGCGCCGGCCGGCGGCGAGGTCCGTCTCGAGGCCGGCGACGATGTCGGTTTCCAGCCGGACATCCAGATCGTTGACGGGCAGACCTTCAACGGCGACGGCTGGTCGCTGCAGGCCCTGCACACGCCGGGACACACCTCCAACCATGTCTGCTACGCGCTGCTGGAGGAAAATACGCTGTTTTCCGGCGACCATGTGATGGCCTGGTCGACCAGCGTGATCAGTCCGCCGGACGGGCATATGGGCGATTATCTCTACCAGCTGGGCCGCATGCGCGACCGGGACTTCACGCGCATCTGGCCGACCCACGGCCCGGCCATCGAAGCCCCGAGCTCGTTCATCCAGGCCTATATCGCTCACCGCCTCGCCCGCGAGGACCAGATCCTCGCCTGCCTCGCCGACGGCCATTCGACGATCCGCGAGATGGTCGAGGTGATGTATGCCGATATCGACAAGCGCCTTCACCCCGCCGCCGCCCACTCGGTGCTGGCGCATGTGATCCACCTGATCGAACTGGGCAAAGTCGCCAGCGACGCGGTCGATCAGATCGACCTGACCGCGACATTCAGACTGGCTGAAGCGGCTTAGGCACACCGTGTCATCCCCGCCCCCCGCTTACGCGGACGCAGTCTTCTGTCCGGCGCAGGCCGGACGCAAGGCGGGGACCTAACGCTTTGCAATCACATAGGTCCCTGACTTTTGCCCGGCCTGCGCCTGGCGTTCATCAGGGATGACAAAGAGGTCCGCTAGCTAACCGGCGTCGGCCTCACCACCCATCACCGCCAGAAAGCGCTCGACCCGACGCGCATTGCGGCCGAGATCGTGGACGGGCTGGCGGGCCAGGGAGCGGATGTCGATCCGGGTGCGGCCATCTTCCAGCTCGCGAACGCGCACCGAGATGTCGTCGCGGAAGCCGTACATCAGGCCTTCGGCGCCCGCTTCGAACATGCCGGCTGAATCCGACGCCGTGCCAATGCGCCAGCCATTGTCCCGGGCATAGAGCAGGGCCTCGCGAAAGGCGCTGCTTGCGTCCTGTTCGATGATCAGGCTGGTGAGGTGGGGATAATGCTCCGCCTGTACGGCGGCGAAGGACGGGTCGTAATCCAGCGAGCGTTGGGCATTGCCACGGCGCGACGCATAGGCGGCGGTGAAGTGAGGCGGCTCGGCGGCATCGGTTGTCACGTCCAGCACATAGGGGCGGCTGGCGGTCAGGCCGTCATAGACATAGCGCCCGGCATAGCCGCCACCCGCGATCACCAGGGCCAGGATGGGGAGGCTGACCACACCGAACCAGCGGCGCGCCGAAAAACGATAGGCAATGAGCAGGAGCCCCATCAACACGCCGACGACGGCACAGGCCAGAACCAGTTTCGGCCCGGTCTCCAGCGTCATCCAGTCGAGACCGAACTCATAACCCCAAAAGCCCAGCTTGGTGCCAAGCGCGGCGACCAGGAACCAGAGCGGCGTCGCCAGCACCAGAAGGGCCAGGATCCAACCAAGCGTCTGGATCACCAGGCGCAGGATATTCGTCAAAGTGTCCACAACTCGGCCCCCTCAGGCATCCGGTTCAGGGATACAACCGGGTCACCGTCCAAGTCGACCCCAAATCCGGCCTGTCAAAAAACATTCTATCATGGAGGCGGAAGGGGCGGTCGCGCCAGAATTCCAGGCTCAACGGGCGGATGCGAAAGCCCGACCAGTGCGCCGGCCGCGGCACCTCACCCAGACCGAAGCGGGCCGCCTCGCGAGCCACCGATTTTTCCAGCGCGAACCGGCTTTCCAGCGGTCGCGACTGTTTCGAGGCCCAGGCGCCGATCCGGCTGTCCCGCGCCCGGGAGGCGAAATAGGCATCGGCCTCCTCGGCGCTGACCGGCTCGACCGCCCCCCTCACCCGCACCTGGCGACGCAGGGATTTCCAGTGGAAACAGAGCGCCGCCTGCGGGTTCTCGGCCAACTGCCCGCCCTTGCCGCTTTCCAGATTGGTGTAGAAGACGAAGCCGTCGGCATCGACATCCTTCAAGAGCACCATGCGCACATCCGGCAGGCCGGACGCATCCGCCGTCGCCAGCGCCATGGCATTGGCATCATTGGGCTCTTTCTTCTTCGCCTCGGTCAGCCAGTCGGCGAACAGGGCAAACGGCTCCTCACGATCAAAGATTTCCGCCGCATTGGCCTCGGCCGTCTTGGCATAGGCGTCGGCATCGGGGCTGGCGGGAATGAGTTTGTCGTCGGACATCAAGGGCGCTCCTGGAACACGTGCGCCTAGGTAAGCCCATGGCACGCCGCGTCAAGCTTTCGCGGTGCGTCGATGAATAAGCCGTCGATCTGAAATCCAGCCCTGGAGCATCAGATTGAGCCGGAGACCGGCGCGGCCCCGGTCGCGCTCGGCTATCCATAGATCGCTTGTCAGCCAGCAGGCCGTATCCGGTTCTTCAGCTCAAGGGTGAAACCGCGAAGCGGCCCGCCGGCGGGCCCTTGACCTGAAGAACCGGATACGGCGAGGTCCGGGCAAGCGGTTTATGGTGGGATGTGCGCCGGGGCGCGAGGAATCAGGGGGATTAATTGTGTCTGTTGTCTAATCGCGGCCCTTTCTGTCAAGCTCCGAGTTGGTCCGGTTGGTCTGTCTCCGCCGGTATCAGGGTTGTCTTCGCGGTCTGGTGAGCCGGGTTTGCGTGGGCTCGCCGCATCAT